>Ga0307988_1001924_pt1 | contig 10872 bp, 7 predicted proteins | sample EllFjometagen183_FD_203166 | JGI IMG/M metagenome (GOLD analysis project Ga0307988, IMG submission 203166) | Marine microbial communities from Ellis Fjord, Antarctic Ocean - #183 | ecosystem: Environmental > Aquatic > Marine > Unclassified | place: Southern Ocean | collected 2014-10-08 | reverse complement strand
TAGAAAATATTATTGATATTGATGTTATTAAAAGATCAGGACTTAAAATAGGTGCTGATGCATTAGGTGGAGCCGGACTTGGATATTGGGAACCTATTGCAGACCATTATGGTTTAAATATTGAACTAATTAATGGTTATCCTGATCCTACATTCAGTTTCATGAGTGTCGATAGAGATGGTAAAATACGGATGGACTGCTCCTCACCTTATGCGATGGCAGGACTAATTGGATTGAAAGATAAATATGATATTGCTTTTGGTAACGACCCTGACTTTGACCGTCATGGAATAGTCACTCCAAGTAGTGGTTTATTGAATCCAAATCATTATTTATCTGTAGCTATTTATTATCTATTTCAAAATAGAACTGGATGGAAGAAAAATGCTGCTGTAGGAAAAACTCTAGTAAGCAGTTCAATCATTGATAAAGTTGCTACATTCCTAGGTAGAAAACTTGCTGAAGTTCCAGTAGGATTTAAATGGTTTGTTGACGGACTAGTAGACGGATCATTTGGTTTTGGTGGAGAAGAGAGTGCCGGGGCCTCTTTTTTAAGAAAAGATGGTACTGTATGGACCACTGATAAAGATGGCATTATATTATCACTTCTTGCCTGTGAAATTACAGCAAAAACAAAAAAAGATCCAGGCATTCATTATAAAGAACTCACAGATAAATTTGGAAGTCCTGTGTATGAAAGAATAGATGCTCCTGCCAACGGACCACAAAAAGCAGTTCTTAAAAAACTTTCTCCTTCCCAGATAACAGCTTCTGAACTCGCAGGCGACAAAATTACGTCCATATTAACAAAAGCTCCAAGCAATAATGCTGATATTGGTGGACTTAAAGTTGTAACTGCTAACGGCTGGTTCGCTGCCCGTCCATCAGGAACAGAAGATGTATACAAAATTTACGCAGAAAGTTTCAAAGGCGATAAACATATCAAAGTAATTCAAAAAGAAGCACAAAAAATTGTTAATGACGCTTTTGAGTCAGCTGGAGTTTAATTTTTCTAAATTAACTTAAGTTCAAAGCCTATTGAATAAATTAGATCAATAGGCTTTTTTTATTATTAAGTAATCAATGACATTGATTACTTAACAATTTTAACTCACCTAAGGGGAGACAAGACAATTCAGCAACCTTTTCAAGTGAAACACCTTCATGCATCAATTCACGTGCAAGTCTCCTTATTTTTCTTTATCTTTTAGTTCATTATTTCTTTTGTTGGAGTTCTGTTATATCTCTGTGAATTAAAACTCTACACTGATTATTAATATAAGGCATAACAATAGTATAAATCTCTACAAATTGGGGTTCTTCGTAGTTTTGAACAGTATGTATTTTGTGTGTGTTTTTCTCTAACTCTATGCTCAAAATCTCATATAATTATGATAAAGTATTTTAGAATAATACTGTATTTTTGTTTTCACTACTATGATATGTCAGAACTCCAAAAAGCCCACAAGTATAGATTGATTTTTTAATTGAATCTACCAGATTCCTTAGGAGTGCGATGATTAGATTCATCGCTTTGTGTTTTGGCGATTCTATTCGCCATGTAAAGCGTATACCGTGTGTATGTTGTCAATAAAAACCGGCGAATCTAATCGCCTAAAAAGTAAAGCTGAAAAACTAATTTCAGCACTCCAAAGGTTAATATCAAACAAAATCAACTTATGCATGTGGGCTTTGCCTCAGTTCAAATCAGTTCTGGATATTTACTGTTTAAAGTACCGAAGAGCCAGTTCTTAAGGCAAATTCATAAGAATAAAAAGCTGCTCCCAACGCCCAAAGAAAAACAGCAAAAATACTAACACCCTCTTTAAAATCTTTAATATTACTCGACATTAAAATAACCTCAATTTGTTAATTGTTATACAATGTTGTTGAATTAATCGGGCATACCCAGAATTTAGAAAAAGCTGCTGAAGCAGGAACTCCAGGAAATTGATATTGACTAAATATCTAAATCGTTTAATTAAATGACATTGAGTTGCTAATACATTAATCATATTTCTGGTACAGATGTTTACAAAGCTATTCGACTCTCCATAACCATAAAAGGTAAGTACATAATAAAAAATATTATATGAGAAATTTATTTACCATATTTAACAGAAAAATTAAAGTATAACGATGGTCTTTTTTTTCGGAATTCATATGGCCATTCTGAGATTGAATAAGATGATGACATTTAAAAAGCCGATTGTTTTGAGTATAGAAATCAATTCGAAGTAGATATACCGAAGGTATTTTTGATTTATTAACAGAATTATTATACTCAATACCACTGTATATTTTTCGAACACCATTTTATTTTGAGTATAATTGCTTTTACAAAAAGAATAAACGCTATCAATAACAGCGTTTATTTATTTCTCAATTATGAATAATAGCTTGATGGTATTTCTTCAAGAGGAACAGTTATTCTATTTGCACGCTCATGGGATATACGCTCAGGTGCCGGCAAAGTTTTTTCCACTTTCAATTCTACACCGTCATAAAACTTTGTAAAATCCTCTTTACTGTCTAAGACAACAACATTTGTTCCAGCTTTAATGCCATCACCTTCAATGGCATAATTGCCATCACTAGCTCCAACAATTTTCACTTTAACGAGTTTTGCTATACCACCATTATCAACGTATACATAGTTTTCACTGGTTGCCTGATGAACAATAGCATTTTTAGAAACATAGAATCCAGGTTTAGATAATTCAGGGATTGCAAGTTTCAACAACTTGCCTGGATAAAACTTCCATCCCATATCTACATAAACAGCCTTTCCAGTGTGATCCAAATCTTCAGTACAAGCTGCAACTACCACACTATCAAGATTCAGATTCCCTGCATCTTTTAATGAGTGAAGTTTGAATGTATCCTGTGTTCCTAAGCTGTATGTTCTTACAATATTACCAGGAACTACTTTTACCTTTTCAACATTAACAGAATTTGTTTCCTTGATATCAAACTTTGTTGTCAATACATAATATTTACCATTTGCATCCTGTTTCAAAGCATCTTCTGGCACTGACAAAGGAATATTATCACTTTTTTGTTTCTGGTTACTTAAAAGAGCTTTTACTGGATCGTTCTTATAAGTTGACATTACTGGGGCAACTTTATATATTTTAGGTAGTTTTTCCTGCTCCGCATTCAAAGCCTTTAATGGAACAATATTGTTTGGCACATAAGCATAAATATTATCTTTATCTAATGTCCTAACCTGCACCCAGGAATTAATAGGCTTATCAGAGTTTTCGGGATATACCATAACTTTTGTATTTTTTCCTACCAATTCTATAACTTCACTTGGAAAAGGTATCTTAATCATCATGGGGTCCATACGCTGTACTGTTACAATAGGATGATCTGCAGCAGTTGCGCGATTTTTGTCTCTCCAAATTTGAGTTACTATGCCAGTATGTGGAGCAACGATATCACAGTACGTAAGTTCAACTTTAGCCAACTCTAGTGCATTTACTTTATCATCTAGTACAAGTTTGCTCTTAACAAGTTCAGCTTTCTCATTGAGATAATCTTTACGTGTTCCGACATCTTTGGCCATTAAATTTTCACTTCTTTCAAAATTTCTTATACTTTCAGAATAATTTTCCTGTGCAATTTGTTTAGCAAAAACCGCAGCTTTCAAAGCTTTTTCCTGACGTTCTTTGTATAGAGAAGCTATAACTGTACCTTCTCTGATAACTTTACCATTCATATCATATATGGGGCCAAAAACTAAACTTCCAACAGGAAGTACACTTTTAACTCTACCCATAACACCAAACGACAGTATACCAGGTTTGGCATCTTCTTTAGGTTCTATATCTGTATCAACAGAGACAGTCTGTCCTGTATAATAAGTATCTACAGGAGTTATTTTTTTCAATTTCATTACTGATACCGGCACTACTGCAAAACTACTCACGCATACAACTGTACATAAAAATAATATTATAATTTTTTTCATTTCTCTTTTCTCACTCCTTTTATAGCGAAGCTATTTTTGTATTTGAAATTCAATATGTCCAAATTCTGCCTGAATTAGGTGATAACATTTAGAAAATCGATTAATTTGATTATAATTTAAAAAACACTATTATAATTGTCCAATTCGTTTTATTTTACTAATTAGACGTTGCCTGAAAAGGTAGTTTTTAACGTAGGACAGCTGTCTCGGCTGTTTTTCTCAGGCGGGACGCCTAGGTTACTACGAATAAAAAACTATTTTCTCAACCTTTGTCAGATAGTCTAATTACACTATTCTATCGGCAATTGGACATTTACAATATTTATACCTTGATTTTATTAACACCCAATCCAGGCTGATTAGACAATATCAGTTCCCCATCAATATATTCCATACCTGAATACGTATCATTTGTTATCAACATATTTGTATCCAGATCGGCATACTCGACAAGAGGTGAAATATGAGCCGCTGCTGCTATTGACAATGAACTTTCAAGCATACAACCAAGCATTACTTTCATAATCTTAATCCATGTCCGAGTTTATAAAGAACTTTCTTAGTGTTAGGGTCTTCTATTGTTACAGGCAGTTTACCTGTCGTGTTAAATTCTACTTTATTATCATTATTCAAAAATAATACTTTCGATACTGTTTCTAAATTAATTTTCAATACTGCCTGAATAGCATTTGTTTGATCAAATCCAACTGCCCCATAAATAGCTAAATTAGCTTCACAACTTGGAATAAAAGCAATATCATAAGGATTTCTAGTTGCGATAGTCACAAGTTTTTTACTATTTGAATAACAAAATGCAGCAATCTGTTCCGGTAAAATTTTAGATGAATCAAGATTATAAGTTAGAAGTACTATAAAATCTGCATCTAATAATTGCTGTTTAAGAGAATCACCGAGTTCATTAGCAAAATCTATCAGATCATTATTTATAGATATAGACTTAGTTAAGACTTCCGATACTTGATTTATACTCTCTGAAAACAAATTAAGCCTGGTTTTATTACTATCTAAAACTAATATTTTTGATTTTTCTCTTAACTTAAACGGTAGGATATTATGATCATTTCTTATTAATGTAATTCCTTTTAAAGAAGCCTTTTGTTCAATTTCTTTGTGCTCATCACACCCTACAATCCTGTTTGCAATTTCTATCCTGGTTTCAATAGATACTTCATTGTTTCTATTTTTGAATATACCGTTTTTCATTTTTATACTCAGTACTCTTCGAACAGACTCTTCAACTCTATCAAGAAATACGGGATTATTTTGACACTCTTTTTCAAGCGTAACAAGCAGATTCTCTAGTTTGTAAGCATCTTGTTCTTCCCATATTCGAATAGGCATAACAGCCATATCTGATCCAGCTAAAATTGTTTGGATAGCTGCTTCTTCATTACCGAAATTATCGCTTATGGCCTTCATATCCAACGCATCTGTAAGAACCAATCCTTCAAATTTTAGCTTATTCCTTAGTAATTCCGTAATTATCTTATAAGAAAGGGTTGCTGGTGTCCCAATTTCCTTTCCATCTAGTTTAGATTTTTGTTTGGTATCATCCAGGGCTGGCACAATAACATGTGCGATCATTACAGAATCTGCACCAGCCTTAATTGCTACTTCAAAAGGTTTCAAATCAATTTTTTCAAGTTCTGCATATGAATAATTTACAGTTGCCAATTCTAAATGAGTATCACTAACTGTATTTCCATGTCCTGGAAAATGTTTAATACATGACAGAACCGAAGCTTCCTTTAAACCTTCAATAGTAGCTTTTCCCATTTCGCCAACAAATTCCGGACTGCTGCCAAAAGAGCGTACTCCAATAATTGGATTAAACGGTGAAGAATTAACATCTATAGTTGGAGCAAAATTAAGATTTATACCCAACACATTCAATTCTCTACCAATAGTCTTAGCAACTTCCTTTGTTAAAGAATAATCATTAGCAGCACCCAACACCATATTCCCCGGCATATCAGTACCAGTCTGAAGTCTTGTTACAATCCCTCCCTCCTGATCAATACCCAGCAGTAATGGAACCTTCGCGGTAGCCTGTATATCGTCAACAAGTTTAACTATCTGTGAGGGTGTCCCTGTGTTTTCTCTAAATAAAGCAATACCTCCAAGTTGATATTTTGAAATAAGATTTAAAATTATCGGCCCAAAATTTGATGCGGGAATATAATCATTCTTTTCATTTTTCCCAATAAACCTGAAATCCATCATTATAAGCTGACCAAGCTTTTCTCGTAAAGTCATATTTTGTAAAATTTGATTAACCATGATTATTTATCTCCTGTATTTTTTATGTTTATTTTCTTTTGCCGTAACTAACTGGATTCATCTTCAGACATTTAACTGTTATTGCAGCCGGAATTATCATAAATAGAACAAATATAAAGAAATGCTCATATCCCAATGACTGCTGAAGCCAACCACTTATCATTTTTGGAACCATTATACCCAGTAACATAACACCCGCAAAAAAAGAAAAATGTGCTGTTTTAAATTTACTATCCTTGACCATATAGTATACAAATACTATGTAAGCTGCATATCCAAAGCTGAAACAAAACTGTTCAAATGCCATACAAACAAGAACTATAGCATAACTCTGTATTTGATAATGGGCAAGTACTATATAAACCATATTTGGAGCATTAATAGCAATAATCATCCACCAAATCCAATATTTAAATCCTTTTCGATATATAGCATAGCCGCCTAAAAATCCACCCAGGATAATAGCAATAGGACCAACAGTCCCATAAGCCAACCCAGTAAATGCATTTGTCAAGCCAAGCCCACCTGCGTTGATTGGATCAAGCAAAAAAAGTGGTAGTATAGTTGAAACCATACTTTCAGAAAGCTTGTAAAAAAACAGAAAAAGCAATGCAGCTATTAAACCTTTAATTTTGATAAAAGCAATATAGACCTCTACAAATTCATGCATTGCCTCTTTAACTGTTTTGTGTTCTATCTTCTCACTTTTTGGTAAAATAATTCTGTGATACAGACCAATGCCTAAACAAAATGCGCCAGAAATAATTAAGCCAAATGACCAAGCAGTGAAATAATCATTGGTTTTCGTATAAAGAAGACCGCAGAATAGAACAATAAGCCCTGTTGCACATATTTTACCAAGATTATAGCAGGCACTCTGTACACCAACAAAGAATGACTGCTGCGAAGGATCAAGTTCCATTAAGTAAAAACCATCAGTTGCAATATCATGACTTGATGATAAAAATGCTATTGCCCATGCGAGCACAATACTTAAAATAAAATAATTGTGAGTTTGAACAACAAAAGCCATACCTATAAACAGACATCCAATTGCAATTTCCATCATATAAATCCACCATCGTTTTGTCATAAAAATATCGACAAGCGAAGCCCACAGTGGTTTAAGAACCCATGGCATAACAAGCAAACCTGTATATATTGTAATTTGAGTGTTTGACACACCGAAATTCTTGTACATAATACCAAGGACAAACATAATCATAACTCCGGGAAAACCTTCCATATAGTAAACGGAGGGCACCCAGAACCAGGGCCTTTTATTTTTTGATAACGATTTAACACTTGACATAATACACCTTTTATATTTTTAAGTTTTATTTGATAATTTTATTATTTTTGGTATTTAGAAATTTAACAATTTATCAAGAATTAACAAATTGAATTCAAATCATACTAATCATCTCTTACATTCGTGATATCAGATATCACAATTTGGGGATAATTTATCTTGCTTTTTAAACTAGAAAACGGTATATTTATTATGTACAAATTGTTGATTTATAATTATAATCACCTGAAGAAAGAGCATGGAGAGCAATGAAATTCTACAGCGATGCAGCCAAAAGTATCAGAATTAACTTAGGACTTAAAACCGGGTATGTTGCAAAAAAACTGAAAGTTTCAAGAAGGACTCTATGGACGTGGGAAGGCTCCAGAAATATGCCTTCGGAAAAAATGATCAGAGCGCTTGCTGATATTTTAAGCGTTAAGCCATGCGAAATATCAGATATAATGGACGATGATATCTTATCAAAAATAGACTTAAATAAAAGTTCTAAAATTAATTATGATGATGACTCAAAAACAATTTTTGATAATAAACTTAACAGCCTAATGAATAGTCTTACAGAAATTTATAATGAAGCTTCTGACAGTAATCTTATTACTAAAGCACTTTTATCATCGGGTAATATGATTTTTTATATAAAAAATACTAGCCTTAAATACATAGCTGTAAACAATTACTATAAAACAATACTTGGATATCCTGAGAACCTCAATTTTGTAAATAAGGGTGATTTTGACTTCCTGCCTAACAAAGAGGCAAAAAACAATGAGGAAGAAGAACGTGAAATACTGCTATCAGGAAAATCTATAGTCAGTAGAGAAACCAGCATTCCCGGTACAAAAGGTAAAAGGTGGGGAGTCTTCACAAAATCTCCCATATTTGATAAATACAATAAAATTTCCGGTCTAATTGTAAATGCCATAGATATTACTGACATTAAACAGGAAGAACAACGTATAGCCTTATTAATAGGTACTGTAAAAAAAGCAGGATCTTCCATCTGGCATGCAAAATTTAATGCCCGCAATAATTTAGTTAGCAGGTTACTGGATAATGAAATTGCGAGCGACATATTCGGATCAAGTAAACATTTCATCCTCAATACTGAAAGAATATCTCAAGTTATTGCTACCTTTAATTCTACAAAAGAAAATTCTTATATACATGAATTTGAAATAGAAGTTGATAGCATTAAAAATTGGTTCAATGAAACAATATATAAAGATAAAGACAATTATTATGGAGTGATAAGACCTTCATCAGATGAAAAAAATCTGGATCGATTTAGAAAGATTTTAGAAGTAAATTTCGCAAATATGGATGATGGAGTTATTATTCAGAATGATGAGACAAAAGAACTGGTTTATGCCAACAAAGCTGCTGAAATTATTTATGGCAGTAAAATTGAAGATCATTTAAATAAAAATATAGATGATATATGGCTTAGCTCATTTATTCACCCTGATGATTATGAAGAACAAAAAGAACTTTATAAACAAAATAAATATCCCCGTCAGAGAGTTTTTAGAATTATAACCCCAGCAAATGAAGTTAAATGGATAGAAACAACCGTATCCTATCGAACATTAAGCGATGGTGTCCCTACAGTAATAACTATTGATAGAGATATTACTGAAAGAAAAAATATTGAAAAAAATAGAGTCTTACTAGAAACATTTATCAATGAATTATGTGATATTGTTTTTATATTTGATAGTTTAAAAATTTTATATATTTCTGAGAATATTGAAAAAATTTTAGGTTTTCCTGCAGATCTATTTTACAATGATAAAAACTTTTTCTATAGTTTATGCTTTGACGTAAATGGCAAACCTTTAGGATTAAAAAATAGAATTGAATTTAAGTTCCCGGAAAGCAGAACAATTTATATTAAGGATGACAAAAACAATATCAGAATATTTAAAACTATAAGTGTTGATATTAAGTCTAAAAAAGCAATAGGATGCATACTTAAAGAGATAATAAAGGGTTCTTCGTAGTTTTGAACAGTATGTATTTTGAGTGTGTTTTGCTATAACTCTATGCTCAAAATCTCATATAATTATGATAAGGTATTTTAAAATAATACTGTTTTTTGACTTCACTACTATGATATTTCAGAACTCCAAAAAGCCCACAAGTATAGATTGATTTTTTAATTGAATCTACCAGATTCCTTAGGAGTGCGATGATTAGATTCATCGCTTTGTGGTTTGGCGATTAGATTCGCCAGTTTTTGTTGACAACATACACACGGTATTCGTTTTGCATGGCGAATCGAATCGCCTAAAAAGTAAAGCTGAAAAACTAATTTCAGCACTCCAAAGGTTAATATCAAACAAAATCAACTTATGCATGTGGGCTTTGCCTCAGTTCAAATGAGTTCTGGATATTTACTGTTTAAAGCACCAAATAGCCCAATATACGTAGCTAGCTGTGTAACAAAAAAAGGAAATACGGCCAACCTTCATTCAATAAACCCAAAAAAATACCTAATACTAAATACAATAAAAATTGGAAGAAAAAAGCCCGTAAATTCTACGATAATTATTTCAATAACATTAGGAGTGAATGGCAGGAAATAGAAATAGGCACCCATCTTTATGTTGACGTCGTAAATACGGAGTCTAAGTTATTAGATGTAATTGTAACTAGGCTCGTATATGTCAACATAACCAAAACTCCAGATATGAATAAAAAAAGTACAACATTATTAATGGATAATTTGCGAATGAAGAATTAAATTTCACACTGTTTTATATCAAAATAATTTCTGAATATTTATCTTTATATATATTTAGTTAAAATTTAGTCAATTATTATATTTAATTTTATATTATTTGATTCAACTTTATACTAATTAATGGTAATATTTTCTATTTGAATAAATGTTAAAATTTAAATAAGTAGATATTTATAATATAATATTAACTCAATATGTATTAATAACTATTAATATATCTTAAATTACAAATGTATGTATATTCTATATAAATCTGATCATTTATCTATTTGTAATGCTATGTAGTTAATGTTATTTTACTATGATAATAAAGAGTACTTCAAATTTCGTGAGTTAACATCTAAAAACAAAAGGTGATTTATGAATATAAAGATAATTAAAATAAAAGATTTCGAACAGGCATGGAAAGAAGAAAGTGGATTTATTCCTCTTGGATTAGCAGCTAGATTATTAAATCGTCATCCTACAAACATAGTAAGGGATCTATATAGATATGATATCTGCAAATTTTATATTGATACAGAAAATTCAAAACCTCTA
>Ga0307988_1001923_pt1 | contig 10880 bp, 8 predicted proteins | sample EllFjometagen183_FD_203166 | JGI IMG/M metagenome (GOLD analysis project Ga0307988, IMG submission 203166) | Marine microbial communities from Ellis Fjord, Antarctic Ocean - #183 | ecosystem: Environmental > Aquatic > Marine > Unclassified | place: Southern Ocean | collected 2014-10-08 | reverse complement strand
CAACTGAGATTAAAGTTGATATAAAATAAGAGGGGTCGATTTTGAAAATAAAATAGAACTACCCGTAAAATGGGACTTTGAGATAATAAAATTTAGTAATTCGACTTTAGTCGGTTAATAGTGATTTTCAATGTAATAAGAATGTCTTCTTTAGTTTCTGAAAACGCAAAGGTAACGTTCGTTTCTATTTGAAATTAATCGAGTTTATGGATAATCAATCCAGAACGTAATTTGGGTTCAAACCAAGTTGTTTTTGGTGGCATAATATTTCCACTGTCGGCAATGTTTATTAATTGCTGCATTGAAACCGGATAAAGTGCGAAAGCTGCTTTCATTTTTCCTGAATCAACACGTTTTTGTAGTTCATCCAATCCCCGAATTCCGCCCACAAAATCTATTCGTGTTGAAGTGCGTAAATCTTTAATATCCAAAATTGGTTCTAAAATATGTTTCGATAAAATAGTTACGTCTAAAACTCCAATTGGGTCGGCATCATCGAAAGTCCCTACTTTTGCAGTTAGTTTATACCAATTCCCCGAAAGATAAAGGCTAAACTGATGCAGATTAGATGGCTTATAAATGCTGCTTCCCATATTTTCAACATTAAAATTTCTTGATAATTGAGATAGAAAATCGACATCGGACAAACCATTTAAATCGCTTACGGTTCGGTTGTAATCTATTATTTGCAACTGGTTATCGGGGAAATGAACAGCCATAAAAAAGTTATATTCTTCGTTGCCGGTATGATTGGGATTTTGCTCGGTTTTTTCAATGCCAATTCTGGCTGCTGCTGCAGTTCGATGATGTCCGTCAGCAACATAAGTAAACGGAACTTTCTCAGCAAAAAGTTGCTCAATTTCCTGGTTTATTGTCTCATTATTTACGACCCAAAAATGATGTCCAAACCCATCTTCGGCAGTAAAATTATAATCAGCTTTATTTTCTGTCACTACAGATTGTACAATTTCATCTATTTCACGAACTGCTTTGTAAGCAAAAAATACCGGTTCAATATTGGCATTTAAATAACGTGTTAAAACCATTCGGTCTTCTTCTTTTTCAGGGCGGGTTAGTTCATGCTTTTTAATAATCCCATTTTCGTAATCTGCACAAGCCGCCGCACCAACTATTCCATATTGTGTTTGCCCGTTCATGGTTTGTGCATAAATATAATACTTAGGTTTTTCGTCTTGCACCAACCATTTTTCCTGTTGAAAAAGTTTGAAATTTTCTACCGATTTGTTGTAAACAATTTCAGAATGGGTATCATCTACACCATGGCATTCAATTTCTGCTTTTGTAATTCGAAGTAACGATTTTTCTTTTCCTTCAGCCATTTTTGCTGCTTCATCCGAATTCATAACATCGTAGGGCAAACAGGCTAATTCTTCTACTATTTCAGCGGGAGGTCTTAAACCTTTGAATGGTTTTATTATTGCCATGATAAATAGTTAATGTGTTAAACAAATGGTATATCTGAACATTCAAAATTAAGAATTGATTCAAGCAATTACATAATCACACACAATTAATTTACTTGATAAGTTGCATCTCCTTTTTCAAAGAAATCAACTATTTGTTCAGCAGCTGCAATACCTGCATTTAAATTTGCCTCAGCAGTTTGCGCGCCTGCTTTTTTTGGTGTAAAGAAATATCGGCCAGGAAATTTTTCTTCAAATTCCAAAACACTATCCGGTGTTAAATCCGACATGTATTTTATACCCGGCCTTTTTTCCATTATTTTAATTAAATCGGATTCGTTAATTACTTCCTTTCGCGCGGTATTAACAATAATACTACCATCTTTTAAATGTTCGAGTACTTCGTAACCAACCGATTTTAAATGCTCGCCACGAGCCGGAACATGAATAGAAACTACATCGCTTTTTTCATACAATTGTTCCAAAGAATTGGTAACTTTTAAGCCAATTGCGGCCGCAGCATGTTTACTATATCGGGTGTAAACAATTACTTTCATTCCCAATGCGCGAGCCATTCGAAAAACATTTCGCGCAACAAAACCAAAGCCATGCAAACCCAAAGTACGTCCGCGTAATTCACCGCCAGGTTTTCCACTAAATAATTCACGAATTCCCAAAATTGCTAACCCTATTGCCAATTCAGCAACAGCGTTTGCATTTTGTCCGGGAGTATTCATAACTACCACATTATTTTGTGTTGCGGCTTTTAAATCAACATTATCGTAGCCGGCTCCAGCACGAACAACAATTTTCAAATTTTTTGCGGCTCTTAAAACTTCCTCATCAATTTTATCACTTCTAATTATTGCAGCATCTACATCGGCAAATGCATCCAATAATTCTTGTTTTTCTGAATATCTTTCAAGAAGTTGAACAGTGTATCCCTGCTTTTTAAAAATTTTACTGATTTTTTTTACCGCAACCGGGGCAAACGGTTTAACCGTCGCAATTAATATTTTTTTCATAACTCAGCTTTTTATTTCAGAAAAAATGCAGAATTTTCATCCTGCACTTTTGAAATATTATTTCGTTTTTTCAAATTCCTGCATGGCGCTAACCAAGGCCTTTATACTGGCAATTGGCATTGCATTATAAATTGAGGCTCTAAAACCTCCAACCGAACGATGCCCTTTTATTCCTATCATACCTTTAGTTGTGGCAAATTCCATGAACTCTTTTTCCAACTCTGCATATTCCGGAGTCATAACAAATGTCACATTCATTTTCGAACGGTCTTCCTTATTTGGAACCGTAGAAGTAAATAATTTGTTTCGGTCTAATTCATCATATAAAATATTAGCTTTTTCGATGTTGACTTTTTCCATTGCTTCGATACCACCGTTTTCTTTTAACCAACGCAGTGTTTGCAAACTGGCAAAAACCGGTAAAGTAGCAGGTGTATTAAACATCGAGCCACTATCGATATGTGTTTGGTATTTTAAAATGGTAGGAATGGGTCTTTCCATTTTATTTAACGAATCGTTTTTTACAATAATAAGAGTTGCTCCGGAAGGCCCAAGATTTTTTTGTGCTCCGGCATAAATCAAGTCGTACTTTGCAACATCTATTGGTCTGCTAAAAATATCGGAAGACATGTCACCAATTAAAGGAACATCTACCTTAGGTTCAGTTGATAATTGTGTTCCGTAAATGGTATTATTTGTTGTAATGTGCAAATAATCTACATCCTTCGGCACATCGAAATTTTTTGGAATGTAATTAAAATTCGCATCAGCAGAAGAAGCAACTTCAACTACTTCGCCAAAGAATTTAGCTTCTTTAATGGCTTTTTTCGACCAAACACCTGTATTTAAATAGGCTGCCTTTTCGTTCATAAAATTATAAGGTGCCATTAAAAACTGATGGCTCGCACCTCCCTGAAGGAATAGTACCGAATATCCGTCCGGAACTTTTAATAAATCTTTTACCAAAGCCTGCGCTTCATCCATTACTGCCACAAACTCTTTGCTACGGTGAGAAACTTCCATTACCGAAAGTCCCGTTCCTGCAAAATTCATTACCGCCTCTGCTGTTTTTTCCTTAGTAAATTCGGGCAAAATTGATGGCCCGGCGTAAAAATTATGTTTTTTCATTATTACAACAATTAAAGATGAATTAATAAAACCGTTTCGTTGCAAACTTTATTCAAAGTACGTTATTAGTAGATGGTTTGCAGATGAGAAAAATCAATATATTTTTAAAAAAATTGAGTTATAAAACATTGAAAATTACCACATGAAGTGATTAAAATCATATCACATTCAACTTTCAACCCTACAAATTTATTCGATTCTGAATAAGAAATCACTTTTTTAATGAAAGAAAATTAATCAGTAATAATTATTTAAAAGTGTTATAAATAATTCATCCTTTTGCGAACCATTATTAAGAATTCAGTTAAACGTTTAATTTTGAATTTAAATTAAAAACTCATGAAAAAATTCACACTATATTTTCTACCATCACTGTTTCTGGTTTTTATACTCGGAGCTTGTACAAAACAAAAAGAAATTCAAGCACCTAATTTCGTATTTATTTTAGCCGATGATTTAGGTTATTCGCAAATTGGATGTTACGGAACGGATTACTATCAAACGCCAAATATAGATAAGCTTGCTGAAGAAGGAATGCGATTTACAAACGCTTACGCCGCTTGCCCGGTGTGCTCGCCAACACGCGCCAGCATTATGACCGGGAAATATCCGGCACGCCTACATTTAACCGATTTTATTGCTGGAAATAATAAAGATAACTTCCCGCTTTCTCAACCAAATTGGCAAAAATATTTGCCTTTGGAAGAAATTACTTTTGCTGAAATTTTAAAAGAAAGTGGCTATAATACTGCCTTGTTTGGAAAGTGGCATCTGAGTCAGGAGAAAACACCTCCCAAAAGTTTGCCATTTAATCCCGACAAGCAAGGTTTTGATGAATCGTTTGTAACTTACAAACCTTCAGGAAGCATGATTCAGCCTTGGCAAGAAGCTGAAAACGATGCACATAATGTTGACACAATTACCAGCTTGGCAATTGACTTTTTGGAAAGAAATAAAGAAAATCAGTTCTTCCTTTTTGTTTCACACAACACCATTCACGACCCGCTAAAAGAGAAAGCAGAATCCATTGAGAAATATGAAAAATTGAAAGAAAGTGCAGAACCCGAAAATCATCCAATAGTTGCAGCAATGATTGAAAGATTGGATAACAGTTGTGGGGAAATATTCAACAAAATAAATGAATTAGGATTGGATGAAAACACAGTTGTTATTTTCTTTGGCGACAATGGTGGACGAGACAAATATGCCAAACAAACACCTTTCAGAGCAGGGAAAGGCTGGCTTTATGAGGGAGGAATTAGAGAACCTCTAATTGTAAAATGGAAAAACGAAGTTGTGGCAGGAACAATTTCTGACGCTTTAATTAGTTCGGTTGATTTCCTTCCAACTTTCATTGAAATGGTAGAAGGAAACGGTTTCCCCGAAAAAATTGATGGCATGAGTTTTTTGCCCACATTAAAAAATCCACAAGCTGAAATTCATAAAAATCTATACTGGCACTATCCACATTATCACGGTGGTTCAGGAATGATTCCCGCCGGTGCTGTTCGTTCGGGCAAGTATAAACTAATTGAATGGTACGAGCCTAAATTGTTAAATACCGGAAATTCAGTTGAATTATTCGATCTGGAAAATGACAAGGGAGAAACGACCGACCTTAGTGAAAAATTACCTAATATAAGTGCTGAATTAAAAAAGAAACTGGATAATTGGAGACTTGCCGTAGATGCGCAAATGCCGACAATAAAGAAAAATGCCACTTCGAATTAAAGTGGCACTCATTTTATCGTATTTTCTTTTACTTAATAAACGGCAATTTAACAATTTCAGCAGGAATTGTTTTGTTTCTAACTTTCACAAAAATTTGCGTTCCAAAGGCAGAGTATTCTTTTGCAATGTACCCCATTCCAATTCCCTGATTTAAAACCGGCGACATGGTTCCTGAAGTTACGTTTCCGATTGCCGATCCATCTGAATTTACAATTTCATAATCGTGGCGTGGAATTCCTCTTTCCAACATTTTAAATCCACGTAAACGTCGGCTTACACCTTCCGTTTTTTGCATGGTTAAAAAGTCCCGGTCAATAAATTCACGTCCATTGTTAAATTTAGTAATCCAACCTAATCCGGCTTCTAAAGGCGAGGTTGTATCGTCAATGTCGTTTCCATAAAGGCAGTAGCCCATTTCCAAACGTAAAGTATCTCGAGCTGCCAAACCAATAGGTTTTATTCCAGCTTCTTCACCTGCAGCAAATATTGCATTCCAGATTGTTTCAGCAACATCGTTATTAAAATACAGCTCAAATCCACCGGCTCCGGTGTAACCTGTTGCCGAAATTATAACATCGTTAACCCCAGCAAATTTATCGCATGTGAATGTATAAAACTTAATTTCAGATAGATTTACATCGGTCAGTTTTTGTAATATTTCAGTTGCTTTTGGCCCTTGAATTGCTAACTGGCTTATTTTATCAGATGCATTTTCTAATTCAGCTCCTACATCATTATTTCCAACCACCCAATTCCAGTCTTTTTCAATATTAGCTGCATTTACTACCAACAAGTATTTTTCCGGTTCGTAACAATAAACCAGCAAATCGTCAACAATTCCGCCATTTCCATTCGGGAAACAACTGTATTGTGCCTGGCCGGGTTTTAAAATCCTTGGGTCGTTTGAAGTAATTTTACTTACCAATTTCAGCGCGTTTGGTCCTTTCACCCAAAACTCGCCCATATGCGAAACATCAAAAACACCAACCGAGTTTCTAACCGTTAGGTGTTCGTCTTTAATTCCACTGTATTCAATTGGCATTTCGTACCCTGCAAACTCTACCAATTTTCCACCAAGCTTTTTATGTATTTTATTGAATGCTGTAAACTTCATTTTTTATGAATTTATAAGGGCAAAACTATGGATTCCAATATTTCTCACACATGAATTTTATCAGATATTTTAAATCTAATGTATTGAATTATTTGTTAATTTGCGTCAATATAAAATTTTCTATGGACGAAAAGTTTCAACAAATTAGTATTGAGCAACTTGACTCAGTTTCATTTGGAGACGAGGAGTTTAAAAAAGAATTAATTGAAATATTTTTAGAGCAAATTCCTGAATTTATTTCCAATATGAAAAAGTTTTTTGCCAAAGACGATCTGGAGAATTTGGCAAAAGAAGCTCACACAGCAAAATCCTCAGCACTTATCTTTGGAATGACTGACACAGGAACTTCATTAAAAGAAATTCAACTACTTGCAGAAGGTAAAGTTTTGGAACAATTATCAGCGTTGTTACAAAAAGTTGAGTTGGAATTAATTGATGCAAAAAAACAATTGCAGTCTGTATTATCCAACTTATAAAATTCTTATCAAAATTATTGTATAATTATCGAATCCCCTGGTTGCTTGTAATATCTTGTTTGCAAATGTGCCGTTTTACTGGTAAAAATACTTTTCGATAAATAATAGAAAAGATTTAAACGTTTTGTTTTAATTAATTCTTGAGCCTAAATTTCTTCATTTTAAAATTATGCAAAATTCATCTATTCAAAAAAATAATTTGGGAGCAAAGAATTAAGGAAATCATAATTGATATGACAGATACTCAAATACAAAAAAAAACAAGGACGACCAACATCCTTGTTTTCTAACCTATCCAAATCTATTCTCTATGAAAAAATACTTTCTACTCTTATTTGTTATTACAAAAATATATCAGAAAAGAGTTAACTCGTATCAATCAAAGTTAAAGAAAGTTAATAGTTCGCTTTAAAAAGAAGAAACAGAAGTGTCATAACTTTGACCAATACTGAATTTAATATATTTACGCGCTGTAAATTTTTTAATTGAACTTTTACACCAAATAAACCAATATTAATAATATTAAATTTCATTTTTTACGTTTTATATGAATTTACAAATGCTTGAAACATAACAAAATGTTTGAACATAAAATTAACGTTATATAACTCTAATGAACAAGATTGTAATGGGCAAAACAGGATACATATTTTAAAAAATAGAATTACTTTAGCAACCGAAATTTTTGAGAACTTTTATCTAATAATATAATTAAAAAATAATTTTATGGCAAAACATGTATATACTTTCGGAGCAGGAAAAGCCGAAGGGAAAGCAGACATGAAAAACCTCCTTGGAGGAAAAGGTGCAAACCTTGCAGAGATGAACTTAATTGGTGTACCAGTTCCTCCGGGATTCACAATCACCACCGAAGTTTGTACAATGTACAACGAACAAGGGCAGGAAGCTGCGTTTAATCTGATTAAACCAGAAGTTGAAGAAGCTGTTGCACTTGTTGAGCAATTGACCGACACTGTTTTTGGTGACAAAGAGAATCCATGTTTAGTATCAGTGCGTTCAGGTGCAAGAGCATCGATGCCAGGTATGATGGATACCGTATTAAACCTTGGGATGAATGACAATGCTGTTGAAGGCATTGCAAAAAAATCTGGTAATGCTCGTTTTGCATGGGATTCATACCGTCGTTTTATTCAAATGTACGGCGATGTTGTGATGGAAATGAAACCTGCGAGTAAAGAAGAAATTGATCCTTTTGAAGAAATTATTGAAGGATTAAAAGAAGAAAAAGGAATTCAGTTAGATACTGACTTCACTGTAAAAGATTTACAAGAACTGGTTGCACGTTTCAAGGCAGCAGTTTTAAAACTTACAGGTAAAAATTTCCCAACCGACCCATGGGAGCAACTTTGGGGATCGGTTGCAGCTGTATTTAATAGCTGGGGTAACGACCGTGCAATTTATTACCGTAGAATGGAACAAATCCCTGACGAATGGGGAACTGCTGTAAATGTTCAGGCAATGGTTTTCGGAAACATGGGATCTAATTCTGGTACGGGTGTTGCTTTTACACGCGACGCAGGAACAGGTGAAGATATCTTTAATGGCGAATATTTAATTGATGCGCAAGGTGAAGACGTTGTTGCAGGAATTCGCACACCACAAGAAATTACTCTTGAAGGTTCTAAAAGATGGGCAAAACTTCAAAATGTTAGCGAAGAAGTTAGAGCTTCAGACTTTCCTTCATTGGAAGAAGCAATGCCGGAAATGTATCGTCAGTTGAATGAAACTCAGCAAAAACTGGAAGATCATTACAGCGATATGCAAGATATTGAATTTACAATTCAAGATGGTAAATTGTGGTTATTGCAAACCCGTAACGGAAAACGTACCGGCGCCGCAATGGTAAAAATTGCCATTGATATGTTAGAAGAAGGTCGTATTGATGATAAAACTGCTTTAAACAGAATTGAAGCTGCAAAATTGGATGAATTGCTTCACCCGGTATTTGATACCGCTGCAATGAAATCTGCTACCGTTTTGGCTAAAGGATTACCCGCATCTCCGGGTGCTGCAACCGGACAGGTTGTATTCTTTGCCGACGAAGCTGCAAATTATCCGGAATCGTTGTTAGTTCGTACCGAGACTTCTCCCGAAGACCTTGAAGGAATGTTTATTGCCAAAGGTATTTTAACTGCTCGTGGTGGTATGACATCGCACGCTGCAGTTGTTGCACGTGGAATGGGTAAATGTTGTGTTTCAGGAGCAGGTGCTGTTAAAATCAACTACAAAACCCGTGAAATGGTTATCGATGGAAAAGTTTTCCATGAAGGTGACTGGATTTCTTTAAACGGTTCTACCGGAGAAGTTTATGAAGGAAAAGTGGGAACAATGGAACCTGAAATGAGTGGTAATTTTGCTAAAATCATGGATTTGGCTGGGAAATTCACTCGCATGACAGTTCGCACAAATGCTGACTCACCGGCCGACGCAAAAGTTGCCCGCGACTTTGGTGCAAAAGGAATTGGTCTTTGCCGTACAGAGCACATGTTTTTCGAAGGTGAAAGAATTAAAGCAATGCGCGAAATGATTCTAGCAACTGAAGAACTAGACAGACGCAAAGCATTAGATAAATTATTACCATTCCAACGCGAAGATTTCGAAGGAATTTTAGAAGCGATGGCAGGATACGGTGTTACTATCCGTTTACTCGATCCACCACTTCACGAGTTTGTTCCTCACGAAGAAGCCAACCAAAAAATTATGGCTGACGAAATGGGAATAACAGTTGCAGATGTACAAGCTTTGGTTGAAGACTTACATGAATTCAATCCAATGTTAGGCCACCGTGGTTGTCGTTTAGGAAACACTTATCCTGAAATTACAGAAATGCAAGCCAGGGCAATTATTGAAGCCGCTGTAAATCTTACTCAAAAAGGTATTGATGCACGTCCGGAAATTATGGTTCCACTAATTGGAACAGTAAAAGAATACAAATTGCAGGCTGAAATTATTCATGCAACTGCACAAAAAGTTTTTGCTGAAAAAGGTGCAAAATGCGATTATTTAGTTGGAACAATGATAGAAATTCCTCGTGCTGCGATGACTGCTGATTTGATTGCCAAAGAAGCTGAATTTTTCTCATTCGGAACTAATGACTTAACACAAATGGCATTTGGTTATTCACGCGACGATGCCGGTAAATTCTTACCTATTTACATTGAAAAAGGTATTTTGAAAAACGATCCGTTCCAGATATTAGATCAGGAAGGTGTTGGACAATTAGTAAGAATGGGTACCGAAAAAGGACGCAGTGTTAAACCAAACTTAAAAGTAGGTATTTGTGGTGAACATGGTGGTGAACCTTCATCAGTTATGTTCTGCGACAGTGTAGGAATGGACTACGTAAGTTGTTCTCCTTACCGCGTACCAATTGCACGTGTTGCAGCTGCTCAGGCAAATTTGAAATAATTTATTTGTAACTATTATATTTGAAGCCGTTCATATTTTGAACGGCTTTTTTTGTGAATAATCTTGATTTTCTATTTCGATTAAATGCGTAGAAATACGTAATAAATTTAGCGTAGAAATACTCTATTTTGAATCACTAATATTGCTAAAATTTGTACTCAGCAGCAGAATTATGAATCAAATAAAAAACAGGGTATTTCTCAAACACACGATTACGTTTGAACACACTCGTAATTCTTATATCGGGTATCTTCATTTACCACAAATTTGTTCTCAAATCAAATTGTCCCTCCACGTGGAATTTTAGGATGCGATAATTAAAAAAGATTACGATAATTTGAAGAGGAATCCAGACAGGATTCCTTTTCTTTGTTTATACATTAACTAATTTATTTTTAATGGCAAACACAACTAAACCAGCCATATTTTTGGTTCCTGTTTTATCCATTAATTTTCTTCTGTAACCCTCAATTGTTCGTGCGCTTAAAGTCATTTTAATAGCAATTTCGACTGCGGTATTTTGCTTACAAATAAGTTCCAGTACAAGAAGTTC
>Ga0307988_1001922_pt1 | contig 10893 bp, 12 predicted proteins | sample EllFjometagen183_FD_203166 | JGI IMG/M metagenome (GOLD analysis project Ga0307988, IMG submission 203166) | Marine microbial communities from Ellis Fjord, Antarctic Ocean - #183 | ecosystem: Environmental > Aquatic > Marine > Unclassified | place: Southern Ocean | collected 2014-10-08 | reverse complement strand
TTTAAAGGATTCATATTTTTCCCTTAAAACTGTTCCCGGAGAAAACACCTGAAATGTCCAGTATCTGAATAAATTCTTAATCAGCATGTTCTATACCTTCTACTTTTTGATGGGCAAAAAATGAGTCAGTTTATTTATGCAGCATTAAAATCGCATGCAAAAATTCTTTTACAAAAATCTGCTGAAAAATTATTTCTTTTTATCCTTAAAACATAATATCAGGTAAATATAATAGCGTGACATACTATTAAGGTCAAACCTTATTATATCTTTATCCATGGCAAAAGCCTTGTTGGGAAAGCACCCTGTACAAAAGAAGAGAATCATATTTTTTAATGGCTCTCATATCATGAATTCTTGAAAATTTTCATTTTTTATTAATGTCATTCTTTAAAAGCATTTTTTTTATTTTCAAATAAAAATCATACCTGGGATGAGGCATTTGATTATGTGGCCGAACGCCTTGGACAGGTCAAGGAAGAATACGGTGTGCAAGGGCTATTTTCCTTACAGACCGGGGAGGTCCTTTCAGGGATTTTCACCGGGCATTTCTGCGGGGCCTTGGAAGTCCCAATTATAACAACCACGATTCTTCCTGTGCCCATAATTTTATGCAGATCAGTCCTGGGACCGATTATGCATTTAACCTTGCTGTGATAAACGAGATCATCAGTAAATGATTCTTTGATAAAAAATTTGAAGACAACGGTATTGCTTCACTTAAACCCTATGAATCTCCTAATAAACCAAAAAAACAAGGTGATTTCCGATTTACTTTCGGCAGGTGTGCTCTGCATACCCAGGGACACACAGTAAATAATCCCATGCTGTCGATCAGATGTCTAAAAATGTTCTATGGATCCATACGGATGAGGCCAAAAAACTGGGAATTTCAGATGGTGAAGTAGTTAACGTCACCCAGAATGATTACGCAGAAACCATTAAAGCCAAAGTGACGGATATGATACATCCTGAGGCTGTTTTTGTTATCCATGGTTTTGGCCATCGACTGGAGGTTGAAAGCATTGCTTTTGGTAAGGGCCTGGCAGATAACAAATTCATGGCAGGCGGTATGGACATATGGGACAAGGCAGGCGGCGGAATTGCCTTTCAGGAACATTTTGTAACAGTATCCAAAGCTTAGGCTTTTTTGATTCTCATCCACTCTTTCCAAAAGGGCAAACCGGAAATCTACAAGGGTCGCAGTTAAGACACAGGCCTCCATGGCACAATTTTGCAAGATCCCTTTGTACGGGTTTTTCTCCGGCCATAAGTCTGGGTAGTATCAAATCAAAAATTGTTGTTTTATGGTATAGACCGCAGGCAGGAAGCCCCATTATGGCAGTATTTTTATGATAGCCTAAAAGGAACATCGCGCCTGGTAAAACGGCTGCCGAATAAAAAGTCTCTTCAAATCCTGATTCTTCTATCCCGGCCTTTGTCACATCATCCGGGTCAACGGACATGCCCCCCGTTGTGATGATAATGTCCGTGTCTTTTTCCAGATAAGTTTTTATCTGCCGGCTGATCATTTCATGGTTGTCGGGCAGGATAACAGCTTCTTCAAGTGTTGCGCCCAGGGCGGTTATCTTTTTTTCAACAATCGCCTGAAACTTATCTTTGATAAGCCCCTTATACACCTCATTACCGGTAATGATCAGTCTTACTTTTGCCGGATTGAACATTTTAACTGAAAATATCGGATAATGCTGCCGCGCAAATTTCACAGCTGTTTCAAGATCATTTTTCTGGATAACCAGGGGGATTGCCCTTGTTGCGGCAAGGCTGTTATTTTTTTCTACATGGCTGTTATTATGGATGGAAGCGCACATAACGTCCTGGATCATATTAAATTCAGTAAGGGCTTCAAAATCCACTTTAAAAAGGCCGGGGTATTCTGCTCTCAATTCCAGTTTTCCTTCCCTGGGAGCACCGGAAAATGTCACACCCGGCCCTGAGAGTACAGATGCAAGTTCCATCACAGCATCATCTTCATGGACTTGATCCTCTTTTAAATCCAGGACATAAAGATTATTTTTGCCCATGCGCATTAAACGGCACAAATCACCAGAGGTCACTTTGTGGCCTTTTTTAAATGCCGGGCCCTTAAATTCCCCGGGTATGACCTGGGTCATGTCATGGGCCAGAGTACAGCCGACTGCCTGATCAATGGGTATGGTTTTAAAAGGTATAACTTTTGTGCTCTCACACATTTTAATTTCCTTTTTTTCTAACGGGTTGATAATAAGTTCCCAATGCACAGGGTCTGCAAAGGATTTCATTATTTTTCATGACTTCTCTTTTGTCCCTGACAACCTGGCCGCATTTTGCGCACACTGATTTAAATCTTGTGGGACCCGGCATGTCGCATGCAGGAACATCGATTATCACTTCTTCAATGGTAAAAAGATCGTCAAGATCCATTCTTTTATATGCTTCAAGTTGCTGCTGGGCGCTGTCTGTAATTTCAGGGGCATATTTTTGGGCAAGATCCCTTGACTCTTCTGTGGAACAAATCCTGAAAGCTTTACCTGTCTCAAGGTTTACAAAGGAGGCGGCCATAATGCCGTTGTCCACAAACCTTAAAGAACGCCTTCCAAGCCTGACACCGGTTACAAAGGAAATCGCATCCGTGGCACACCTGTCCATTTCCACATAGACGATGAGTTTTTTTATCTGGGGCAGTTCTCTAGGGTTATCCAGCCCTATGAGGCGGCATCCTTCCATTGCCATGCGTACCCCCACCACTTGTCCTGGACAAAGATGTCCATGGGCAGCCGCAGATCCTTTTAACAAAATTTCAAAGTCGTCCATTTGTTTTCTCGTTTATGTGATAAATTTTGAACTTTCAATTTGAGCTTTCACTGATTATTGACCTTATGTTAAATTTAACATAAGGTCAATAAAAAAATCTTATCTTAAAAAATTAGCGGCTATAAACCCTAATATTAGGGTAAACTATGAATTTTAAAAACGTGTACACAATAATTAAAACCCTGTATAAATAAATTGTATAAATAAATTGTATAAAAAATATAAAAAATTTGAGCCCATACAAATAAAATCTTAAAAAGGAACTTAATGAAGCTTAGATCCTCCCAATTGCTTATTAATAATGATGGAGACATCATCATGGGTACGGGTAGGATGACAATCCTTGAATCCATTGATTTAACAGGTTCCATTAACAAGACCTCAAAACTGCTGAATATGTCTTATAAAACAGTTTGGAGTAAGATCAAATCCACGGAAAAAAATTTTGGAAAACCTATTGTTCTTGCCGATAAAAGAAAAGGTACAAAACTGACTGAAGACGGCAGAAATCTGCTTGAAAAATACAGACAACTCAAGCAGGCTTGTATTGAGGCGGATGACATCATATTTGAAAATATTTTTTCAGACCGGACTTAAGAAGCTTCTGATTGAGATTGTTAAGAGCAGGACTTCTCATCAATAAAAAAGATGCAGCAAAAAGCCGGGCGCCACATTATGCCCCTTAAACAACTTTTTTTTATAATCCAACCAAATTTTAACGCTGTAGATTATTAACATATATCAGGGATTTTTAAAAAAAGTTCAGGCCACAACATCTGGTATCTGAGAATTAATTTTTTTCAGATCAAAAATATAAGTTTTAATATAGCATGAATATCATGCCTTAAGAACTGATTGCTACAGCCAATGATTATTATCCCTGCCTACAAAATATCTATGGATTCAGCGCAATAAAAATATTGCAATGCAATATTTTTATTGCGCAATATTTTTATTGCTTATCTCTGATAAATTTACTATTATATAAGTATTTTCAATTAGTTTGGTGAAATTGGATTGAAAAAAAATAAAATAGTCGAAGAAAAAGTAAAAATTGATTATTCCTTAATTTTTTTTGGATACTAAAAAAAATTCCTTTAAATTTCATACACTTACCTCTCTCTCTCTCTCTCTTTAAAATGTTTAAAAAAAATGGCACGTTTATGGCTTATCAGGTATCAGGAGAATCGCAGAAATATAAGTTTGCTAAAGGAGGCAATAAATTATGAATAAAGAAGTTTACAGTTTGTGTTTCATGTGTTCAGTCAGATGTCCTATTAAAGTAAAGGTAAAAGACGGGCACGTGGATTGGATTGAAGGAAACCAAAATGTAGCAGGGATTGACGGCAGTCTGTGTCCAAGGGGATCAGCCGGTAAATCCATGCTCTATGATGACCAGAGAGTACAATCACCACTCATCAGAGTGGGTGAACGCGGATCAGGAAACTGGAGAAAGGCTTCCTGGGATGAGGCCATCGATTATGTAGGAACCCAACTCAAAGAAATCATTGATAAAAACGGCGGTCACAGTGTTGCCCTGTGCGAAAGGGCCCAGTTGGCAACCCATGTAAGTAAAACTTTTTTAAAGGCAATCAAATCTCCAAATCATTTTACCCATGATGCACTGTGCAAGGGTTCTGTCAATACAGCCTGCCGTTCATTGTTCGGGTATACCGACGGCCAGATGGGAATCAATTACGGAAATACAAAGCACATTGTTCTTTACGGCAGGAATCTTTTTGAATCTCTGGCCGTAAAAGAAGTTAACACCCTGATGAGCGCAATGGAAAAGGGCGCAAAAATGACATATATCGATCCCAGAGTAAATGTCACGGCTTCCAAGGCTCACCGGTATTGGATGATCCGCCCTGGAACTGACCTGGCACTCAATTATGCTCTGATGCATGTCATCCTGAAGGAAAGGCTGTATGATGCAGGGTTTGTATCAAAATGGGTTCATGGATTAAACGAGCTTCAGGATTTCGTGGAAGAACTTACCCCGGAATGGGCAGAAGCTGAGACCGGGATTGCCGCAGATGAAATTGTCAGCCTTGCAAGGGAAGCCAGCAAAGTCAAACCAGCGATCATTTTTCATTACGGGTATCGGGGGGCCAACCAGACCAATGAAATCTATATGCGAAGGTCTTTATTGATCCTCAACGCCCTGATGGGCAGCGTGGAAGCAAAAGGTGGTATATTCTTTAAAAAAGGTCCGGGAGAAGTTGGTGGAAAGGCTGCCAGAAAACTGGTCAGCCAAGAATTTCCTAAAATTGAAGTACCAAGGTGTGATAAAGCCGGTACCAAGGATTTCCCCCTTCCTGATCCCGCCCATGGAGTGGCGCAGATATTGCCCTATGCAATTTTAAATGAAGACCCCTATCCAATGAAGGCACTGATTGCCTATCGCCTTGATCCCCTCATGTCCATACCCGATACAACCCAGACAAAAAAAGCATTGGACAAACTGGATCTGATTGTTACCATTGACATCAACTATTCAGATATTGCCTGGTATTCAGATGTGATTCTGCCCGAATCCACTTATCTTGAGAGAACCGATTGCATCCAGCAGATGAACGGGCTCAAGCCCCAGATGTTTCTGAGGAAAAAAGCGGTTGAGCCAAGATACGATACCATGGACGGGGCTATTATCTTGAAAAAGATCGGTGAAAAAATTGGGATTGGTGATTATTTCCCCTATGAAACCATGGAAGAATTGGTCGACTGGCAGCTTGAAGGTACGGGCTTTACCATGGAAGATTTTGAGAAAAAGGGATTTGTTTCCTATGGGCCGGATCAGATTTTCTGGGACAGGGATAATCTTCCTTTTAAAACCCCTTCAGGGAAAATTGAATTTAAATCTTCTCTGCTTGAAGATGTCGGGTTTGAATCTTTTCCAAATTATGAACCTATCCCTTTGCCTGAGAAGGGTAAATTCCGTCTGGTAGTGGGTCGTTCAGCCATTCATACCCATGTATCCACCCAGAACGTTCCCTACCTCAACGAATTGGAGAGTGAAAATGTATTGTGGATCAATACAGCCAAAGCAGATGAGTTGGGAATCAAAAATAATGCAGTTGTTGAAGTCTCTTCATCCGTTGGGAAAGGCCAGATAAAAGCATTTGTAACAGACCTTATTCATCCGGAAGCTGTTTTTATGGTCCATGGATACGGGCATGAAGCAAGCCGGGCAAAAAGATCATTTAACAAGGGGCTGTCCGATGCGCTGTTACAGGAAAATGTATCTGATAAGGTCGGGGGAAGTCCAGCCTTTCATGAAACCTTTGTAGCGGTCAAACCCATATGACATCAGGGAAAAGCAAAGAAGAGCCTGATAGTAAAAACAAATGCAAACCAAATACCAAATCATATATAAGGTCGGAGGCTTTGAATGAGTAAATATTATCTGTTCCAGGACATTAAAAAATGTATCGGATGCCATGCATGTGAAATCCAGTGCAAGTCCAATAAAAATCTGCCCAAGGGTCCAAAACCCTGCCAGATTATCCAGGTGGGCCCAAAATTCATTGGCGGGCTGCCAAAAACATCATTTATTTTTATGCCTTGTTTTCATTGTGAAAACCCATGGTGTGTTTCCGCCTGTCCCACAGGGGCCATGCAGAAAAGAAGCAAGGATGGTATTGTTTTTATTGATAACGATCTGTGTGTGGGATGTAAAACCTGTGTGTCTGCCTGTCCCTGGGGAGCCCCCCAGTGGAACCAGGAGATCGGGAAGGTTGTCAAATGTGACTATTGCATGGATAGAATCGATGAAGGACTGGAACCGGCCTGCGTGACCACCTGCACTACCGGTTGCCTGCAATTTGGCAATGTTGAAGACACGACCCAGATTCGTCGTGAGAGGCATGCCTCAGCTGTTGCATCCCTTGAAAAAAGCAGTTTTTAATTCTGATAAGGAGTAAAAATGGCGGAAAAAACCTGTCCGGTACGAAAAACCATAATCTATCTTTCTGAACAGATAGATTCAGGATGTTTAACAGATCCAAAGGGAAGGAGAATCTCTGAACAGATTTTGCATTTAACAGAAGAGATTTCAGAGGGTGCGGCAGGTCCTGACCATCTTTCGGCCATTGATTCTTTGATTGAAGAATATTTTTATAGCTTAAGTCCTTTGCAGAACCAGGAGACTGGAAATACTCTGAAAGGGATACTGGACGAGCACAGGGAAGTTTTTATCAGCCATATTGAAACAAGGAACTGCCCTTCCCATGATTGTGCAACCCTTGCACCCTCACCCTGTCAGATGGCATGTCCGGCCGGAATTGATGTCCCGACTTACCTGAGCCTCATTGCGGAAGGAAGGGATGCCGAGGCAATTGAAGTGATTCGGCGTGACAATCCATTGCCATGGGTGTGCGGGCTTATCTGCACAAGGCCCTGTGAGATGATGTGTGTCCGTGCCAGGATAGATACACCCGTTTCCATTAAATTTTTAAAGGCCTTTGCCGCTGAAAGAGCCATGTCGGACAGGGCCTATAAAAATCCTGAAAAGGCGGCCTTTAACGGCAAAAAAATCTGTGTTGTGGGTGCCGGCCCGGGTGGACTTTCTGCTGCATACTATCTTGCATTGATGGGATATGGGGTCAGGGTGATCGAAGCCCTGCCAGTTTCAGGGGGCATGCTCATGGTGGGAATCCCCAGATACCGCCTGCCAAGGGAGGTCATTGACAGGGAAGTCGCCATGATAGAAGAGCTGGGAGTTGAATTTTCCTACAACACCCGGTTTGGAAAGGATGTAACATTTGAAGGATTAAAAAAAGATGGGGTGGATGCTTTTTTTATTGCCATTGGTGCCCATAAATCCTGGGATCTGGGGATTAAGGGGGAAAAAGAGTTTCCAAGAGTGTTGGATGCTGTAAAGTTTTTAAAGGATGTGGCCCTGGGAGACCACCATGCACCTGGGAAGCATGTAGTGGTGATCGGTGGTGGAAATGTTGCCATTGATGCAGCAAGAACAAGCCTGCGACTGGGAGCCGAAAAGGTTTCCATTGCCTATCGGAGATCCAGAACCCAGATGCCGGCGGATATAGAGGAAGTTGAGCAGGCCGAAGAAGAAGGTATTGAATTTTCTTTTTTAACCATTCCCAAAGAAATTGTTGGTGAAAACAATACCATTACAGGGCTTGACTGTATCAAAGCAGAGCTGATCAAGAAAAAAGGATCTGACAGGCTTGCACCGGTTCCCATACTGGGTAAGGATTTTACAATGAAAATAGATGCTGTTATCCCTGCCATTGGTCAATATGTGGATGATGAAGGCATGGATGCCTTTGACCAAATGAACTGGACCCGGAGGGGAACCATTGAGGTGAATCATGCCAGCATGGAAACCACCATGCCGGGTGTGTTTGCAGCAGGAGATGCAGTATCCGGTCCTGCAACGGTGATTGAGGCCATTGGTGGCGGGAAAAGGGCGGCAGAGGCCATAGACAGATATCTGAACAATATCCCCCAGCCAAGAATGCCCAAAATCCCAGTCAGATACAAGATGGAACCTCCCATTGAAATGTCAGCCAGTCGTAAAATGACCCTTAAACGTCCTGAAATGCCAATGTTGAATGTGGACCGGCGGCGTACCATGTTTCAGCAGGCAGAACTGGGATATGATGAAGAAAGTGTACGTAGGGAAGCTGCCAGGTGCCTGCGGTGTGATATCTGCCGAAGATGCGGCAAATGTGTGACGATATGCCGGAGTAAGATGGGAATTGGTGCATTGCAATTGGGATATATGGATTTTGATGATCCGTCTGAAACAGATTTTCGGGCAACAAGTGAAAAATGTATTACCTGTGGAGCCTGCGCAGCAAATTGTGAAAATAAGGCCATTGTTATCGAAGAAAAAGATGGCCAGAGGATGCTGAAACTTTGCGGTATTGTTTTGAATAAACAGGATATTCAATATTGTGAAGAATGCAATGCCATTCTCCCTTCTGCAGAATATTTGCAGTTTATATCCCAAAAGACGGGAAATGTAACAAAGGTTTCTGAAAACAGGCTCTTGTGCAATAATTGTCAGCGTAAGCTAAGCGCAAAAATTAATGTTGAAACCCGGCCTGTTAACCCCAATAAATAAAAGGAAATTATCATGCAATTCCAGAGAGGGGATAAAATCGAAGTGTACAGGAAATCAGAGGATGAAGCCTGGGAGCCCTATATGGATGATTTTGTGGGGGTTCATGGGATTATTACGGATCCGGATACCACCATCAATGATCCAGATGCATTAATTGAGGTAAGTCTGGAAGGCAAAGGCACCCATCGGCTGCCCCAGGATTCTTTAAAACCAATTGGTAAGCCCTAACATAGGAATGAAGAGATTATGAAGGTAAAGGACCTTTTGGAAGAGTGCGCAAGCCATTTCCATACCATAGAATCTGATCAGACAGTGGAATACGCTCTTAAGCAGATGTCTGCATATAATGTGTCGGCTCTTGTGATAATGAGCGAAGAGGTGTCCCAGGGCATTTTTACGGAACGGGACCTGGTGCGGTGCCATATTATTTTTCCTGATAAAGATATTAAAGAGATACTGGCCAAAGAGGTGATGACCTCTAAATTAATCGTTGCAGAGCCAGATGATACCATTGAAGATGCCATGGGAATGATGATCAAGGCAAAGATCCGCCATCTGCCGGTGGTGTCAAAGGGACAAATCAAAGGTATGCTCAGCCTTGAAGACCTTGTCAAAAAACATGTGGGTGTTTTGACCAAGGAACTTCACTATCTTCGGGATTATATTTCTGATCTGCAGGATGCGGCCCATGATTAATATTATCATTGACAATAAAAAAATTTCAGCAAAAGAAAACCAGACCATCCTCCAGGTGGCAAAGGAAAACGGGATAAAAATACCTCATTTATGTTTCCACCCTGCACTGAAGCCGTCAGGAGCCTGTAAACTTTGCGGTGTTGAGATTACCACCCCCTATGGCAAACAGGTGGTGATGCTGTCCTGTATTCTCAACACAAAAGACAATCTGGTGATAAAAACAAATTCAAAACGAGTCAAAGCCCATCGTGAAAAAGCATTTACCAAACTTTTGCAGCTGGCGCCGGATTCATCCAGAATCAGGACACTTGCAAAGGAATTCGATATTGTCGTACCCCCGCCGCCCAATAGTTGTATCCGTTGTCGTCTCTGTATCAGGGTCTGCAGCGAAATTGTAAAAGCTAAGGCATTAAAAATGGAAAAAACTGAACATGGCAGTCAGGTAGTTCCAAATCCGGGTTGTTGTATCGGGTGCGGCACCTGCGCCAACCTTTGCCCTACCAATATTATCAAGGTGGAGGATCAGGATAATGTCAGGACGGTTTCCATAAAGGGAGAAATCATCGGCCAACTGCCCCTGGAAAGGTGCGAGGGCTGTGGAAAGATGTATACCACCACTAATTTCCTCAAGCATGTGGAAGAAATCACCCTGCCCCATCCCGATACCAAGGACCATCACAATCTTTGTTCCTCATGTATAAAACTCATGTCAAACAGGACCATAACTGAAAGGGATAAAATGAAAAAATGACCATTGCAACCTTAAAATCAATTTTCATTGGGGTTGGCGGATCATTGATCCTTGCTGTTTTTTGTTCAACATTTATTGCCATAGATAAAATCTTATTCATCATGCCGATTTTTATCGCTTTTAACGGTGCAATGACAGGTTACCGACTGGTGGAAGTCATGAAAAAAAAGATAATGAATATTTCTGTCTTTTCATTTGTGCTGGGAGTCGGCGGGGGTGCGCTTACCTTTGTTACATTAAATCTTGCCGGACAATATGTGAGTAACCCTTTTTCACTGAATATTTACGATTTATTTATTTATATGACTATATCAGGAATCACAAGTTATCTGGGGGCAAAGCTGGCCGTCAGATATTTTAATTTATAATTGTTATTTTATATATTTAAAAAGGAGAGTTAAATGAAAAAATTTTTTATGAGTTTCATTATGATGACGCTGATTTTGCTATTTACAGTGTCTGGATCTTTTGCGGCTAACACAATATCCGCAACTGCCTATAAGGCAGGAGACGTAGTTGAAGTAAAAGGAAAGATTGC
>Ga0307988_1001921_pt1 | contig 10896 bp, 6 predicted proteins | sample EllFjometagen183_FD_203166 | JGI IMG/M metagenome (GOLD analysis project Ga0307988, IMG submission 203166) | Marine microbial communities from Ellis Fjord, Antarctic Ocean - #183 | ecosystem: Environmental > Aquatic > Marine > Unclassified | place: Southern Ocean | collected 2014-10-08 | reverse complement strand
GCTGCCTGTGCCTTTTGCAAAGCGTCTTGAAGTGTTTGAACCAGGAGATAGGCATTGCCGGTAGACATTACAATCCGATTTGAAATGCTGGCATGTTCAGGCATGGATTTATGGTGATTCCCAAATTCTAAGGTTACATCTCCTACACCTGCATATACATTAAATACGTCTCGGTATACATATTCAAGCTCTGGAGGCACATGAAACTGAATCTCGGGAGGTTGAGGGTTTTCTTTCTTACCTTTGCTTGCTTTTTTATTTTCAGTCATTTCTTACTCCGCTTATTTAATGTCAGCTTCAGGACAGGTATAAAACTTTGAATTGACCTGGAACCAATGTCATCCCACTTGTATTTGTCAAATTCTGCATGGTGTTGTCCAGCATTCTTGTGGCCGGCATACCACCTGTAATTACCTTCATACTGCTTCTGATATTGCGGGCTGGTCCCATCATAATCTGGGACGCAACACCGCCTAACGCTCCTGTATTATCTCCCATACTTGTTGGAACTGTAGTACCAATATGATGTGACGGCATAAACATGATTAAATGCTTCATTGATGCGGTTGGTGGAACCGCCATTACCTTTATTGCCATATTTGGATATGGTATCGGCACAGTTACAACAGGTGGTGGTACCGGTGTCTTGCAGACATCAGGAAACGCGATATCCATCCCCGGCATTGAACAATTTGCAAACATAAAACACTCCTAATTATAATTTATCCCATAAGGATCTTTTCCCCGTCTATTTTTGTACTTTTTTTACTGTTCATAATCGTATGTTTTGAATCAATGGAAAATAGCCCATCGACTTGTCTGGCCATATGACCTGCCTTTACCATGTCGCTGTCTTCCGTACTCCTGATATATCCTTTAAATTTGTCAATCACCTGTTTTGCCATTGTATTTATCAGGTTGCTGATCAGACGGACGGTTTTAAAGCTTGCCTGAAGCTCGCTGCCGCTGGCCGTAATATTATCGTAGGATAAAATTGCTTCATGACTTTTATGGATAACTTTTTTTGAAAAACAGTTCACATTATTTGATGCAATGGATACACTGTCAGGTGAATTTATGCTCAAGCTTCCCCGCTTTGTCTTAATTTGAGCATCAGATGGAAAAGATATACTAATTTTTTTGGTACCGGGTCTTTCAATGATACCTAAAATATAAACCTTCCCAGTTTCACTTTCATTACAGATAATAATGTCTCCAGGTTCAGGATCAATAAAACAGGAGAATGCTTTTTTTGCCTTTATTTTGTCCCCTGCCATATTGATAATAATCTCATCGGATATAACAGATGTCACTGAACCTGTCCTAACAGCAGACTTGTTATTTGAATGAATCGGAACTATTTTGCTCGCAGAACTGTTCATTTTTGCCCCCATTGTTCTGATTTTAATCGATTTGAATCAGTACCCCTTGCCAAAGATTTTTTTGATCCTCTCCATTTTGTATTTTCATCATCAACCTCATGCATATTTGTCATAAACAGGTTTGCATAAGAAAAATCCGAATTTTTCATTGTTGCATGGGAAAGGTCTGCATAGGTAAGATCAGCATTTTTAAATATGGAATTTTCTGCAGCCACCCCTTCCATCTGGGCCTGGTAAAGTTTGGCAGAAGAAAAATCACATCCTGTCAATATTGCATTCTGCATACTTGCCATCTTCATGTTTGCATTAATAAAGCTTGAACCTGAAAGTTCAGCCTCAAAAAAATTTGCAAATTCAAGATATGCATTATTAAATTTGGATCCCTTAAGGTTTGCCCACATAAAACCGCCTTGTTTGAGCTTTGTTCCTGAAAAATTACATCCATTCAGAGTACTGTTATGGAACTGAACTTGAGTTAAATCGATATTGGAAAAATCTGTTTCATTTAAAGTTGCACCATTAAAAAGAGAGAGGCAGATAACAGTATCCTTGAAAATATTATTTTCAAATTCACATTGAAAAAAAGTTGTTTTATATAAATTAGCCTGGGACAGATCGGCATTTTGCATTTCACAGGAATTAAAAACTACTGTATCAAGATTGGAACCGATAAAAGATACCCCATCCATGTTAGTGTCTGAGAAAATACACATCCCTGCAAGATTGGAATTTGAAAAATCTGATTGAACCATTTCAGAGTCAATAAATTTAATCAGCTCCGTATTAATCCCTTTGAAATCAGTTTTTTCAAGGTTGCACTTGATGAAATTTGCCTCATTCACATCTGCCTGAAAAAATATACCATTTTTTATGGAACAATTGTTAAAAAGGGCTTCTTTAAGGTTGGCGCCTGTAAAGTTACAACTATCAAAGCAGACCTCATTGAAAATACCACCTGAAAGATCAATTCCCTTACAATCCATTCCGGAAAAATCTTCTGCATAGAAAAACTCCCCGGACTTGACCTGCTTTGAAAGCTCTTTTCCTGTTTTTATCTCGGCCATTATTTGGGTCTCCAGTGTTCAATAAGAGTCGCGTCAAGATTACAGCCCCTGAAATCCGTATCTGTTATTGTAGATCTTAAGAAATCCACTGCGTGCAGATTGGCGCCCTTGAAAGACGCACCAACCAAGTTTGCCTTTGCAAGGGAGCCTTGATCAAGATTAACTTTATCCAATTTAGCTCGGATCAGTTTTGCTTTCCTAAATTGAGCACTCTTAGCCTGTGCATGGGACAGATCAGCGTCTGAAAGATCTGTGCTTCCAAAAAAGGCATTTTCCATATTTGTATATGTCAAATCCGATTTTCGCATATCCATATTCTGGAAATTTGCCTGGGCAAGGCAGGCGTCCCTGAATTTAAGATTCTCCATGGAAGATTTTCCCGGCTCACTTTCAACAAAGCAGGCATTTGAAAGGTCTGCTTTTTCAAAGCTGATATTTTTTAATTGGGTATCAATAAATGCACATTTATGCATAATAGCTTCCAAAAAATCACTGTCTCCAATATTGCATTTAAAAAAAGCAGATGTACTCATGTCAGCATTTATAAATTTAGCCCCTGAAATTTTTGTTTCAATAAAATTTACCTTGGGCATATGTGCCTGCGTAAAATTTGTGCGATCAATCACAATTTCAAGAGATTCAATATCTTCAATATTTGCTTTTGTAAAATTGCTTTCAGTAAAATCACCTTTGGACAGCTTTGCGGATTTCAAGTTTGCTTTTGTAAAGTTTGCCCGCAAAGCATGTACTGCACCGATATTTGCTTTTTCAAAGTTTGCACCTGTAAAATCTGCATCTTCAAGGTCAGCCCTTGCCAGGATGGCCTCGGAAAAATTTGCATTCTTGAGACTTGCACCTTTGAAATTAACCTGCTCAAGGAAACTCCCGCTCAGGTCAATACCGTCAAGATTAACTCCTGAAAGATCAATACAGGCCCAGTCTCCCTCAGATACATCTTCACCTTTTGAAACTATCGTAAGAAAACGTGTTTTAACATCTTCTAAAGAATCCTTATGCGGAGAAAGCCCTTCATCCATAAAATGTGCTCCCATTATATAGCCTTCTTTAAACCCCTTTTCAGCCTCCCGCAATCCTTCTTCGACCTGTCGTGTATTGGTTTCCAGCATATCCTGGATCTGTTTTTCCATATCCCTTGTCTTTTCATCTTCAATCCCCATGGTTTGCATCGACCGGACATGCTGCATCACTTCCATGGTTTTTGGGTCAACCTGTGACATTTGTGCCGTTATATCATCTGTATCAATGCGAGGCAGAGGAGCTTTTGCTTTTGATGTACTATCAAAGTCAATATCATCTAATACTTTAAGGCTCTCAACAACCTCCTTTTTTGCATCCTCCAGAGATTTTATCTGGTCAGAATCTTTTGAAGCAGCAACTATTTTTGCTTCTTCTATCTGTTTGTCAACAGTTTCAATTTGATTTTTTATCTGGCCCCTAGCCTTTTCAATCTCTTTTTTAGCAAGATCCTTTGCATCTTTTACTTTTTTGTCTACAAATTCATCTGCAACATCGCTAATCTCATCAATCTTGTTAAAGGAGAAATTCTTCATGTCAAGTTTTTTAGGATCACCCGCAGTAATACCCGGTATAATAGATTCAAGCCTGGCATTTAATTTTTCCAGATCAGGGTCAGGTTTAGCATCTGACTTCTGGTCCATCAGATTCATTAAATCAAGTTTGCTCTCTTTGCCAGGCATATGCTTTTTTGCTTGATCTGGAATATCAGTATTTCCCATATTTTTTTCAACCTGCTGCATGGCCTCCTCGGTTTTTCCATCGGCCATCTTTTTCATGGCTTCTATTTTTGCATCAATATTTTTTGCAAGTTCGCTCGCATTATCGCTGCTTAAAGCAGTGGCCATTAAAAGCTCCATAGCACATTTATGGCCTTCGGGAATCAGATCCTGGGTGTTCAAATTTTTTAACAGACCATCATCACTGTCTTTTCGTTTCTCAAAAGCTTTTTTATAGTATTCGATAGAGCGGGGCTGTTGCGATTTGTCTTCATATGCACAAAGAACATGGCTAATGGTTTCTGCCTCATCATCTTCAATCTCTGTAACACCGCGGAAGATAAGAAGCCCAAGCAATTTTTCCGGAAAAAACCATATTGTATCAAGCTTTAATGGAAGCTCTCCAAATTTTTCTTCCCCATCTTTTTCTTGCCTGATAAAACATTTTGCATAAAGTCCGGGAAGAATTCCATCAATAATCGGGATTTCAGGATGCATATTATAAAGAGCAAAGCTCTCATTGCCTTTATAATAATTTCTTGTCCACTGGTCCGAAGGAGCGCACAGAAAATATCTCCAGTCATGATCCGTAGGATATCCCGGGAAAAATTCTTTCTTATAGCCAGAATCATAGGTTCCCTGATATTTCATCCTCTGGGGAAGCATGGGATAAAGAGGAGAAAAACCAGCTGGATCTGGTTTGTCGCCCGTGGATGCAACCAGGTTTTTAGGATTTTCAATGCATGGAAGCAAGCCGTCCCTGTATCCAATTCCGTCAGGATTGTTTTTATATCCATTACCACCAAATGCATTTGAATAATCAAGAGGCATTGATGTAATATTTTCTGGCTTTGAAGGAAAACCTTGTTTCCATATTCTTGGCCCAAAGACATAAAGTTCTTTTTCAATTTCATCAAGCCTGACTTTGGCTTTGCCTCCTGTAACAGCCTGATTGCCAGCGGTAAAAAAGTTTCCTGAAACAAGGAACTCTCCATTGGGTTTGGGCATGCCGGCATCAGGTAAAGAGTTTTCCCCCATACATTCAAATACATCTTTTAGATAATTCAGATCAAGAAGCCCCTCTCCAGTTTGAAGGTCGATCCCTAAGGTTGCAGAAGCGATAAAATAAAATTTCCTGTTTTGCTCCAGAACCTGATGGCAAAAGCTTAATTGTAAAGGTCGGTATATTTTCATCATTATACGTTTATATTAAGTCCTTCGTGAAATAACAAGACACATGATTCAAGCTCGGCTTCAATTTTTTCAAGCCTTACTTCTGCTTTTTCAGCTTTTACAGCAGCCGCTTTTACAGCCTCAAACCCAGACATTTTAAATTTTAATTTTTTGCTGGGATCTAACACGAATTTTCCACCCTCTAAAAGATCAATATCTAACCCTAATGCGATTCCCATCTGCAATTTAAAAAACAAACCGGTAAAAATAGACATGTCGGCTTTTCCTCCACTAAAAGTCGATATATTGATTTTTAATCCAGGAATATATATAGGGTTATCAAGTGTGATACTAAGGCTTGCCGATAAATTTATAGCCAGACTGGATTTTGCCGCAAAAGACATACTAAAAGAGGCCCCTGCTGAAAAATCAAAAGAAGCTTTAGCTGTGTTAGCCCAGTTAAAATTAAAACTGTGTGTTGCGTTATCTCCCTGGTGTTTACTGCTGTAACCAATGAGATTGCCTGTATCCCGGCAATGTGTATGCACGCTGGTTGTACCGGTGTTTTTATCCACGGTTTTCTGGGAGAGCTTCGGTAAGTCTCCGTCCTTTTCTCCTTTTGCGAAATAATTCCATGTGGTTTCATCGAGTATCCCATCCCCATATGTCATTTCCGAAGTAGGTCTGCCTTTAGAGTCCCAGGTTTTTTTTGCTTTGAGGGTGCCACTGCCCTTCTTTTCCCAGGATTTAATGGCCCCACCTTTTCTGAATACTATATCAATTTGTTTGTCGGCGTGCTGGATATCCAAGGAACTTCCCTTTGTGACTGATATTGCATCCCCTTCTGAATAATCATAGGAATCGCCAAATTTTTTCTCTACCCATACATTTGTGCTACCGCTGCTGTCATTCCACTGATCATCAGTGCTTCCAATCTTTACGTCACTATTTGATATTCCTGAAGAAGCATTACTGTCACATGCCTTGGCCCAATTTACTTCAGTCCAGGCAGGACCGCCTACGTCGAGTAAATCTTCGGCTATACTATCCTTATTTAAAATAGCTCTATTTATATTATGCTCCTCTTTCGCCGTATCCTCGTTATATTGTTCCAAGTCAGTATCATATTTTGCCTTGTCTAAATCATATTGTGTCTTATCTAAATCATATTGTGCCTTATCAGCATTATATTGGTCCTGTTGTGCCGGAGTAGGTGTTGGAAAAGCTGATAGAGGAGTCGGCTCAACAGGTACTGCTGGTTCTGTCGGCTGGGTAGGATCGATTTGCTGAGGCCTCTGAAGGAGATGATCTTCTATATAAGAATTGCCTAAATTATAAACCCAATAGCCACCGAAATCATAAACATTCCCCTCCTGGGTGTTGACAGTATCAAAGGAAGAGACACGAACATGGGCTTTGTTAAACACGTCATCAAAAAAATTTGGTTGAGGGTCATTATTATTATGCCTGTCAAGCATTCCTGTTGGATTGTATGTACCACCTTGGTTTGGATCAAACTTGTTCAGCAAATCTTCGCGAGAGGGTTCTGGTTCTGGAGGGCTTGGATAAGGGCTGTTTTTTGCATGATATTCACCATATCTTTCTCGAGCTTCAAACCACAAATTTCCCTCTGACCGAATTTTAATTCGTTTTTCATTTGATTTATCATCAAACTCGAGGTAGTTATCTTGGTTTTGTTCATCGACGTCTGTATCATCTGATTTTGTTTTTGTTTCCCAAGTACCATCATCTTCCATGCCAAATTGTGCTTGTGCTGCCCCAGCAGAATGATCATCTATAGGGCTTTTTCCTGTTGCAATTACAGATTTTGTCTGATTTCCATCTTTGACCACGCTTGATGTTTCAGGATTGGGAACTGCTCCGGCGATAATCGGTCTGTCAGGATTACCGTCGATAAAAGTTAACAATACCTCTGTTCCTTTATGCAGCGGGAAATGCATGCCCTGGTTCTGACCTGCTGAGGGCTGCATCATGCGGACAAATGCTGAGGCCTTGCCGCCAAACCGGCCGCTTCTGTCAAAGGGGAGAATGATCTTGTACCGGCCATGCCCATCCAGTTCAGGATGTTCTCCATTGGTTTCGGCACTGGCATCTACTTTTGCATTGAGGGTTCCTGATATCTTGGGTTTTTTACTTAGATGCTCAGGCCGGAACTGTTCATCCGAGTAAATAGCTGTAAAGGTGTTGGAATAAAACATCTCCTCATCTCTGTGCTCAACGGCACCGCTTATTCCGGAAATCAGATATCCTGTCTGGTGCCCCTCATGGGTAACGTCCGTCACCAGGTATTTCCTGTTGTATACGTCCTTATAGTGTTCATTGAGATCAAATGTATATCCAGGTACCATAAAGGGAACCGAACTTTCTCCCTGGAAAATTGATTTTCTGCACAAAAGTGCTTCAGCCCTTATTTTTGCCAGCCTGTTCCCTTCATTAACCGAATCAAAATTCACGCCGTAAATATAGTTTTCACCCCTGCCGTTTTCATCTACATCTGCAATGCCTTCCATGGCCTGGGATGGTTTGAGATAGTTATAATCCTTTAAATAAACCCTTTGGGGGAGCAGGTTATGTTTACATATAAACGACTGTATCACTTCCTTTGTATGAAGTGAAGCAAGCCCTGACTGGGGGTCATAAATAAGATTTTTGCCCAATAGCAGATCTTTATGTTCCAGCTTGGTGTCGGTAAAAATCACTTTTTCGCCAGTTGATGTCTGTTCAAAAAAATAATAGAGTCCTTCTCTTTCCGCCCATCTTGAAACAAAATTAAAATGGGATTCATCATATTGACAGATATATTCAAGTTTTTTGTAAATATTGTTAGGGTTCAGATTAAAGTCAAAATCGCATATGGGTTTAAGGCCTCCATCTTTTAAGGCATCTTCCATTATTTCAGGAATGGTCAAATCCAAGTACACCTGGTTGTGATGGGTTAAAGAAAGCCACCAGAGTTTTGGTGCAAGAACAGCCTTGAAAAAAAGATAGTCGTTAAATTCCTGGCTTTCTTCAAATTGTATAAGAATACCATTGAAATCCACATTATCTTCTTCATCCCGGTGGATGGTAAAGATTGCTGGGTTCTGTAAAACCAGCAACGGGTCAATATCCCTTTTTTCTGAAACAAGCAATATCTCAAACTCATAGGGTTTGGAAACAGCTTCAGAGCCTTTAAAACTGACCACTGTAAAAGTTTCTTTGTCCATTGCCTTGGAGATAAAAGAATATTTCATTTTATTTAATAAGGACATTTTTTTACCCCATATAGATTATGATTCTTAAAGTGAATTTTTTAGCAATTTTGTAAACTTTCATACTAAAAAATAAAAATAATTTACACAAGTTTTAATATATGAAAATCAGCTTCATCTTCCTCATCCGGCATTTGGCCGAACAGGATATTGCCTGGAATATCTGTAAATCTTACATAATAGGATTGATTTTCATCAATTGAATTTTTTACAGCCCAGGCTGTGTAGTCATCTGTGCCTGATTTTAGTTTGAGGCCCTGCATCTGATATTCAAGAATCGTTTTCAGGGGAATGGAACCTTTGGGTCCCACACCATGGGCATTTGCCTCAGATGTCAGGCCGCCTGCCAGCACACCATCCCACTTTGTCCCCTTTGCAGGGCCGAATTCAAACCAGATGCCATAGCCCTGGTTGGCATGGATGTTGAGCCTGTATTCAATGGGGATTTTTTTAACCGGTGTGTTTGCCTTTGCTGTCATCTTGGCAGCCAGAGATTTATTATCAGATTTGATAATGTCACATCCCTTAAATGGAGTTGGCAGATCTTCTATTTTCACTGATTCATCCGGGCAGACAAATAGTATTGGAAACCCGATTCCTTTTATATGCTGTAATGAAAGGCAAAGAAGTGAAAGTCCATATCTTACAGACTCTGATTCAAGGTCCTTTTGTGTACAGAAAATAACCCAAAGGGCTGTATCTTTGGCAATGAGATTCTCCAATGGCGACTGCCATGCCATTTTTTGCAGATCATCCACCCAGAAATGTCCATCCGGCGAAAGCCCGTATTTTTTAGCAAGCAAAAGCAGGTCGGTAATGTGCTTTTCGTCCTTGGACATGGATGTAATCCATATTTTTTTTTGCATCAATAACTCCTTTTGTATACCCTTTTGGCTCTGACAATTATTCAGAAAAATCTATTGTAAATTCTTCACTTTCATCCAAGTCGAGAAGAATTCCTGAAGGCATGTCGCCTGAGCTCATTTTTGATAAAAGCTCCCTTGAAATCCTTGGGAAAATGTTGGCATTTAAGATGTAATCAATGTTCCTGGCTCCTGTTTCAACTTCAGTACATCTTGCAGTTATCTGTTCCATAACCTTGTCAGAATAATTAAATACAATTTTATTATTATCCAGCAGGGTTTTCTTAACCGCATTCAATTTTAATTTAACAATAAGGGCCATGGCTTCTGGTCTCAGGCTGATAAACGGAAGCACATTCATTCTTGCAAGAAGTGCAGGTTTGAAATATTCCGATAACATCGGTCTGATGGCAGCTGTTACCGCATCAATTGAAATTTCTTCTTCATCTGCCGTCATCTCCTGGATGATATCCGTTGCAAGATTACTGGTAAGTATGATGACGGTATTCTTAAAATTGATCTCCTTGCCTTCTCCATCTGTCAGAACCCCTTTATCAAAAACCTGGTAAAACAGATTTGATATATCCGGGTGGGCTTTTTCCACTTCATCCAGAAGAACAACAGAATAGGGTTTTTGTCTGACGGCTTCTGTTAACATGCCGCCTTCCCCATATCCGACATAACCGGGAGGAGATCCGATAAGACGGCTGACCGTATGGCTTTCCTGAAATTCACTCATATTGATGGTCACACTGTTTTTTTCACTGCCAAAAAGAATCTCTGCTATGGCAAGGCCGGTTTCAGTTTTTCCCACTCCACTGGGACCAGCCAGAAGAAATACCCCAATGGGCTGATTTGGATTTTTTATCCCTGATTTGGAAGCTCTGATAACTTCTGAAATAGCAGCAAGTGCATGATCCTGACCCTTAACACGGTTATTTAACAGATGTTCCAGGTTGAGGATATTTTCTGCCTCATCCTGCACCATTTTCCCCAGAGGAACCCCTGTCCAGTCAGAAACAACCTGTGCAATAACATCCGGATTTACTTCAAGCTGCATCAAAGGGTTATCTCCCTGAGTTTGGGTCAGCGCTTTATCTGCATCATTTAATCGGGTTTTAAGATCTTTCACAAGTTCAAGATCATTTTTGTCAGACTCCTGCAATGTTTTTCTCAAGTCAAGCACGATCTGAGCAGCCTCTTTTTCTTCTTCCCAGCTTTGTCTGATTTCAATTGCCCGGGATTCCATTTCTGCAATAGAATTTACTATTGAATCATACTCATCAGGGTCAATTTCCATATTATTGTCCCGGTCGCGTTCCATGGCGGATTTGGTTCTCTCAAAAGCCTGGATGGACCTTTCCTTATCCTCAAGAGCAGGCGGCATG
>Ga0307988_1001918_pt1 | contig 10916 bp, 7 predicted proteins | sample EllFjometagen183_FD_203166 | JGI IMG/M metagenome (GOLD analysis project Ga0307988, IMG submission 203166) | Marine microbial communities from Ellis Fjord, Antarctic Ocean - #183 | ecosystem: Environmental > Aquatic > Marine > Unclassified | place: Southern Ocean | collected 2014-10-08 | reverse complement strand
TTTCTGTGCTGTTTTTCGAGCCTGATTTTGTCTTCTTTTGATAATTGGATTTTCATATTGGTATACCATAGCCGATTATTAGAAAATTCAATGCCTGATCATGTATTTTCATTTACTTTGAGTATATATAAAAAAAAGTATTTTTATCTTTTGCCTTAAAAAAGAGTGAGTTCACGTCTTTTGCAGGGGAATCTTTATGTTTGAGGTATTGGAAGCATGTCTTTTGTGTGATAAATTAGTTAAGTCTATTACTGAACAATTATGTAATAAATCATAATGGTATTAATGATAATTAATTCAGAAAGTTAGCTAATTTATGAAAACTAAAGTTGACAGCTTAGTAGTTAACAGCTCTAACCTAATAACACTCTCCGGTCACAAAAAGTTTAGAACATGTGATGAGATGAATGATCTTGGAATCATAAAAAATGGAGCTGTAGCGATTTCTAACAATAAAATTCTGGAAACAGGTACTTTGAAAGATATTACAGCAAAATATTTTTCAGACACTGAAATCGATGCGAAAAGTAAACTAGTAATGCCAGGGTTAGTTGACTGCCACACTCATTTAGTTTTTGCAGGATCACGTGAGTATGAATTGGCTTTGAAACTTTCTGGTGCTTCTTATCTTGAAATTTTGAAAGCTGGCGGAGGAATCCACTCAACAGTAAATGCTACCCGTAATGCAGATATAAAAGAACTTGAAAAATCAGGAATTGAACGACTTGATCAAATATTAAGCCATGGTACAACCAGTGTAGAAATTAAGTCAGGCTATGGTTTGAGCTACGAAGCGGAAAAAAAAATACTTAATACAATAAACCTGCTTAAATGTGAACACAGATGTGATATAACATCAACATTTCTAGGAGCTCATACAGTTCCAAAAGATATGAATAGAGAAGACTACATTGATATGCTTGTAAATAAGGCCATACCTGACTTCAAAAACCTGACTGAATTTTGTGACATTTTTTCAGAAAAAGGCGCATTTACTTATGATGAAACTGAAAAAATACTAAAAGCTGCAATAAAATATGATTATAAACTTAAAATTCACTCTGGTCAGTTTAATGATATAAAAGCAACTGGTTTAGCTGCTAAATTAGGTGCACTTTCAGCTGATCATCTGGAAAATGTATCTGTTGACCAACTTGACATGATGAAAACTTCAGGAACTGCTGCAGTATTAATGCCAGGTGTTTCTTTTTTCCTAATGTCTAATATATATCCCGACGCAAGAAAAATGATAAGTAATGGAAACATTGTTGCTCTTGCTACTGATTTTAATCCAGGATCCTGTCCTTCATACTCTATGCAAATGATGATAGCATTGGCATGTTATAAAATGAAAATGTCACCTGAGGAAGCTATAACTGCAGCAACAATTAATTCTGCATATGCGATAGATAAAGCAGACGAAGTTGGATCACTGGAAGTTGGTAAAAAAGCTGACTTATTGATCATGGAAGTATCAGAAGCAGCACATATACCATACTATTTCGGTGCTAATTTAGTAAAAACTGTCATAAAAAATGGAGATATAGTTTAGTACTTTATAGTTGAATCAATAAGAACATAGCATTATCATATAAATAACTCCTAATGGGATTGATTCTTCTACAAACCTGAAGGAATTTAAATATTCAATACTGCACAGCAGTACAAGTATCCAATTTATACCGCTCTGCGGTACAAGAAATTTCAAATAATGTAATTAAATCTTTGGAGACATACTTTATGAACAATAATCCAAGAGTACATGAAACTGCTTTTATTGCTGATGGTGCTAAACTCACTGGCAACGTTGAAATAAAAAAAGATGCATCTGTTTGGTACAATGTAGTTATGAGATGTGACGATGAAGGTACTAAAGTTGAACTTGGAGAAAGATCAAATATTCAGGACGGATCTGTTGTCCATATAGATGCAAATCTATCAACAGTTATTGGAGATGACGTTACAATTGGACATAACTGTATAATACATGCCTGTACTATTGAAGAAGGCTGTCTTATTGGAATGGGTGCCATAATTCTTAGCGGAGCCCATATCAAAAGAGGTGCTATTGTAGGAGCTGGTGCTGTGGTTAAAGAAAATATGGTGGTTGAAGAAAATACACTTGTAGTTGGAATACCTGCTAGGCAAGTTAAGACCCTGCCTGTGGAATCATACTGGCACAATCTAGACCATGCATCAAAATATGTTGAATTTGCACATAAACATAAGAATGGAGAATTCCCTGTTTATACAAGAAACTCTTGAACCAGCCAAGCTGGAACTTTGAACAAAATATAATGAATATTTGAGTTCAATATTTCAAAGTCCTGTCCCGCAACTGCGGTACCAAGGCTTCAGAGCTAAATAATTAAATCGCATCAGGCTTCGTTCTACGAACTTAGCCCGACAAAAAGGACACAAAGCTTACGCAAAGAACGCTAAGTCTGTCCATTGCAAATTAATTCTTACATGAAACCTGTACTTTGTTTTTAAGCAAAGACTTAATTATATAAAACTTATATTTTTATACACATAAGGTTTTTTTTTTGCGTTCTTAGCGATTTACTTAGCGAGCTTTGCGGTTAATTAACATTCAAATTGGAGTCATATATGAAGCCGATAATCACCAGCCTTTTAGATAATGATCTTTATAAATTTACAATGCTTCAGGTCTTTCATCACTATGAGAAAAAGACTCAATCCAAATATGAGTTTAGATGCAGAACACCTAATGCTGACTTAAAGAATTTAGTAAATAAGATCAATGAAGAAATTGACAACCTGTGTACTCTTACATTCAGCCAAAATGAGCTTGATTATTTAAGTTCTTTATCATTTATCAGGCCTGAATTCATAGATTTTCTTAAAAATTTTAAACTGAATAGAAGAAGCATCAATATACATTTAGATAAAAACAATGACCTTCAAATCAATATAAAAGGACTCATCGCAGAAGTATCACTATTTGAAGTTCCTGTTCTGGCAATTATAAGTGAAATATACTGCAGAAGTCAACTTAGTGAAAATGAAGCCTATAAAAATGGAATTATTAAACTTGAGAAGAAAATTGACAGACTTATTTCCAGCAATAAAAGAATAACATTCAGTGACTTTGGAACAAGAAGAAGGTACTCAAAAGATTGGCAGGAAATAGTAGTAAAACAGATCATTGACAGCAAGTATAAATACTTCATTGGAACCAGCAATGTGTATCTCGCTAAAAAATATGGTATTAAACCGATAGGTACTATGGCTCATGAATGGATAATGGCTCATGCAGGAGTAACCAGAATAGATAAAAGTGATCAACTGGCTCTGCAAAGATGGCTTGACTTCTACAAAGGTGAATTAAGTATTGCTCTAACTGATACATATACTTCTGATCATTTCTTGAGTGGCTTCATTAAAAATATAGCTACTGAATATAGAGGAATTAGGCATGATTCCGGTGATTGGAAAGAATGGGCATATAAATTTATCGATCATTATAAAAAGTTAGGAATTGATCCTCATACGAAAACTTTATTGTTCAGTGATGGACTCGATTTCAAGTTAATTGAAGAAATTTATGATGAACTTAATACTAAAACACAAGTAGCTTTTGGAATAGGAACCAACCTTACAAACGATGTAGGAGTAAAAGCTCTACAAATAGTGATTAAGATGACTGAGTGTGATGGTTTTCCACTAATTAAGATTTCAGATACTCCCGGGAAAGTTATCTGTATCAATGAAATGTTTAAAGAATTCGCTTTAGATTACTTTAAGAAGTTTAGGATAAAGTGTAAATAATTATACCGAAGGTTTTTTGTTTTCAAGAATCCAGGATTCGCCCAAGACGCTCTTCTGAAACGACACGGAGTGTTTTTTCTATTTGCCTTTTTTCATAGTCGTGATCCTGCTCGTAGTCTTTATCGATCTCGCCTAGGACAACGATAACGATAAAGATTAAAAAGATTCAGTTTCTAATCGATAAAACTTTACGACAAAAGATAATGGGGCTCCTGAAACAACTTTTCTACCACGGAATATTTAGTTTCAGTCTGATACAACTTTTTTATCTTAAGTCTCCTCTGAAACAAGAACGTGGTCCATAGCCCGTAATCCGTGGTCCGTGGTGGTCCGTTGGGTAGGGACGGCTGTCCCAGCCGTCCGCCACACTTGGTATTGCCAAAGTCTGTTTCTTGCTGATAGAACTTTGCGATTAAAGATAGTGTCTCTCTCATGAAACGACTTTTCGACCACGAAAAATACAAAAAAACACGAAAAAAATTTTATCGTTGCCGTGACCTTTGTCATAATCATTGTCTATCAAGATTAAGAATTTCGGTTTCTGTATGAAAAGATGTACGACTAAAGATAGCGGCTCTCATGAAACATAAAATTTAGAGATTTGTAGATTTAGTGATATTATGATTTCAAATCTCCCAATCACTAAATCCTACAATCATCCAATATCAACACAGTAATTATTTCCAACCTACAACCTGATATCCTTCTTCCTGTAGTTTTATATCAACGTAGTTTTTATATATAGGTGAAGGATCTCCAGAGCCAAAAATAGACCAAAATATGGTACTGGTAAATCCTGCGATTGCTCCTGCAATACTACCTACACCAACACCTCCTGAAATAGCTCCTGTTGCAGCTCCTACCCCTGCTCCCAAAGCAGTTGCACCCGCAGTTCTGCCAACTGATTCAGCAAATTCACCTGAGGTCAAATCAGCGTTATCTGCCTCTTTAATGGCTTGATCAACATCCTTCTCTGCCTGTGTTTTTCCAACTTCTTTATAGTGGGCATTTGGATAAAGAACTGGTCTGACTGCACAACCGGTAAATAAAAAAACCATTAATAACGATAATACAATAAATTTATTTCCAGAAAATATCTTCATAGCTTCCCACATATAATAAATTTTAAATATAAAATATTAAGATAAAGTCATTAGCTAAAGACCAAAGGCCATTAGCTAAAGGTTGGTATTTAAATTTCTTTAGAGTCAAGTGATACAATTTTATTTGGATAATCTTTAGCAAGTTCTTCCAAAGTACCTCTTGGCTCTACAGCTATGGCGATGCCATCAGATTTACCGATAACATAACTGATATCATAGTAATCTCCACCGCTGTTACCTGCTGCAAAGATAATTTTTTTACCCGCTTTTTTCTCTAAATTTTTAACAACAACCTCTTTTCCATAATCATCAACTATATACAGTTTCTTTTCACTATTAGCAACATATCTGTTATCATAGACTACTGAAAATGTATTGTTTTTCAAAAGTTTAAGTCCATTTCCTGCAATATGACCTGTAGTTGCATTATAAGGAACAGTACATAAGTTGAATTTATAATTTTTCTCTTCAGTATATTTAATATTACTTTCAATGTAATTAACTATTTCTGCTACAAAATACTGGTTACTGCCGGTAACAATCCATACATCAAACCCTGAATCCACCATTTTTTGCATTATATCAAGCATTGGAAGAAAAGCATATTTTTCAGGTCTATATACTTCTAAGTATCCTTTAACTGCTTCAGACATATTTTCCTGAGTCATGCCGGCAGTAAAAATAGATGTTGTCGTAAATTTACTGTACTGATCAGCTTTTATGTTGGTTCTTCCCTCTAGATAATTATCTTCATTGATGACATTATTCAAAAATTCTCCATCCTTAGTTTTAAACATTGGAAACACAGGAAATGAAAAATTCTTAACGTTGTATGCAGACCATATATACCATGCAGGCTGTCCGGCAAACTTTTCTTCATTCATTTCTTTAACAGCTATATTTTCATTGTAAAGAGTTCCATCCCAATCAAAAACAGCTATGTAGCCCTGATCTTTATTAATTTCTATAAAAGTATTAACTTTAACAAGTTTCTTATAGGTGTCCCAATTGTTAAAGTCCCAATGAGGGTAATCTGCCTGTACTGGCGCTATAATTTTTCCATCAATTGAAGGAGGAACATCAGATGTAACACAACCTCCTATAAATATAACCAGAGCAAAACTAATTATGATGACTGAACCTTTTGAAAATTTTTTCATACTCATTCCTTTTCATTTTAATATTAATTGGACAATAGATATAATAAGATCAAAACATTTGTAGGTTATAGCTCAATAAGTTTACAACTAAAAACAACTTTAGTTTTATCCCTTAGAAAACAGAATTACTGCATTTTTTAAATTCTATAAGCTGATCAAATAGCACTGAGTTCATCAATTAATCAATAGTTATAATAATATTAACTATAACTAAATATTAATTATATATCAATACCTTTTCTTAATAATAAAGTAATTCATTTACCTTTGCTCTAAAATATATAAAATCAGGGACTCCACCTTGGCTATTTTATTTAAAATAGAACCTTTAAAAGTTCCAATCATCTTTATTAATGCTATGTTAAAATGGTTATGATATACACGATTTTTATAAAATATTTACTTAGATCTTAAGTAGCAAAACTTTAAGTAAATAACTTCGGAGTCTATTTATGAAATTATTTAATAAAAATTCTGTTGCAACCTTCATAGCTGTTTTTTTTGTTGTACTGCTTGTTTTATACTTTTTTATAACAAGTTCATATTTTCTAACAACGATTGCCCTTCCCTATCTCTCTAAACAAATGAAAATGAACTTCACTGCAGAACATGTCGAATTATCATTTTTCAGATCTCGCCTTACATTAAAAAATTATGAACTAGGTTGCTATAAAGAATCCCCTTTTTTGAAGGGAAAATATGCAACATGTAATTTTGATTTTTTTCAGATATTAAAAGGAAATATCAAGCTTAATAATATTTACATTAAAAATACACTTTTTCAATTTGTTAAAGATATAAATGGAAAGTGGAATTCATCGGGCTCACAAACATCTTTAATTATTGAAAAGCAAAACCTGCCTGTGATATTGGATTTTTATAATAATGAAACTGACAACTGCACTGTCTCATTTGAGTTTGCGCATAGTCAAAATCAAAACATATCAAAAATTGTATTAAGTAATCTCAGCATTTCTTCTCCTCACATTAAAAGTTCATCTACATCCAAACTTAACTTTAATGGGAAACTAAATATTACTTCAAGTAAAAATATTGAACTGCTTGAAACTAATATATCTAACTCATTAACTGCTGATTTTGACAGTTACCTAGTTCCTGACAAAATAAATATGTCTATGATTTTTGATAAATTAACATCTAAATTTAAGCATTTTAATTTGAGTAATCGTAAAATTAAACTGAAAGCCATTGTAGAAAGTAAAGATTACAATAATTATACGATAAATGAACTTGATGTGCTGGAATTAAACAGCCCTGATAAAGCAGAATTCTTAAAATTATCTGGAAATATAAAAGCTGTACCTTTTGAAGTTGATTTCAAAAAGTGCAGTTTCAAACTTTTCCAAAACCTTTTTTCCCACAATGACAAAAAGATTCTTTCTAAAATTCTCAATTTAAATGAAACTATGATAGAATATTCAGGAGAGTTGAATTATGCTGACAACAATTTTGACAGTTCGGGGAATTTATTTTTAAAAACAATTTACTTCAATAAAATTTCTACATCAACAGCTGATGCCAAACTAAAATATAAGACTTCAATCAGTACAATCAAAGACAGTGTAAAAATCAAAGGTAAAACTGAATTCTCCATATTCCCCCACGACAAAACCAGCAAACTTAATATGGTGCCTCTGGCAGCTATTAATTTTGATATAACTAAAAACAGTCAATCAGTTCTGGTGAATTATATTACATATACCTTGGAAAATAAAAACTCTATTTTAATGGATTTAAGTGCCAAGGGATCCTTTCCAATTCCATTAAATTCAGGTAAATCAAAAATCGACATTGCTTCTGAAAAAATATTAGTTAAAGAAATTATTGATATTTATACTAATGTTTTTCAAGAAAGTTATGAGCTGAATACAGATATAGATAAAGATAAAGATATAAATAAAGATATAGATATAGATATAGATATAGATATAGATACAGATAACTTTCTTAAAGATATTAATTTGGCAGCTTATGTAGATTTAAAAAAGATTTATTTTGGAAAACATATTGAATCATCTATACAATCTTTAATAACGATTCAAAATAATTTATTAAAAGTAAAACCTAAAATATTTTCTATAAACAATACTCAAATAGATTCTGATTTCCAACTTTCATTTGATCATGAAAAAAATTATCCATATTCTATTGATATAGAATTTAAAGAGTTCTATACTGCTCCCTTTTTTAAAACACTGGGTATTGATGGCTATAAGCAGGCCTCTTCTCTGATTGAAAATTTTAAAGTTGATTTTGAAGGTAACAATATTCCATTTGCCATAAATACAAAAAATGAACTTAAAGGATATATGAATATAGAATTTAAAGATATTTCACTACCAGACGAGGCCAGACAATTTAGTATCCTGAAAATTCTCTTTATACCTCTTGAAGTTTTTTCTGCAATTGGTAGCTTTATCCCTGGTGGAATAGTTTATAAAAATGTTTCAAGCTCTGTTGAAAAAACTTCTCATATTTTCAATTTGTCACGCAGCTTAAATTTAGACTCAGGTAAAATCTATATAATAGCAGATGGCTCACAAATAACTATTAAAAAGGCTGACTTCATTGGAAACAAAGCCAACTTTGTCAATACCATGAAGTTCTCAGGAAATATTAAAATGAATCAGGAATTAAAGATAAAATCCAAAACTAATATAAGTGGTTTGATTATTCCCCTGCATATATCAGGGACAATGACCAAACCTGAAGCAAATACAACTAAATTTTTACTAGACTTCAGTACAGATAATGCTATGAATATACTTGACCCAATGAATATATATTATATTGTAGAAGACGTATCCACAGGTGTGTTTAGTACGGTAAAAGGAGTAGTTAATACTGCATTTGACTGGTAATTTCCAACCTTACCGAAATTTTATTCGTATAAATATTTTATACTTCATGGGAGTTGCATTCATAGGAACAGCAAATACTGTAGGATATATTTTCAATTAAACTATTAACCCCTAAACACAGCATGACACTTATTTATGATTAAAATTGTTTTCTTATTTCTATTTTTGACATCATTGAGCTTCACTTATTCTGCAGAAAAAACTGAAACGCTGTCTGTAGCCACATATGAAGTACCTCCTTTTGTGATTAAAGGGAAAGATGGAGAGGTATCGGGTTTTTCAATTGATCTATTAAAAAAACTTGCTCCATATTTTGAGCCCTCTATTGATTATAAATTTAAACTCTACCCAGACATGGAGTCAAGTTTGTTAGCCGTCAGTAAAGGTGAAGTAGATTTAGGTATAGGGGCAACTATTATTTCATCAAAACGAGAGCGGTTTCTAGATTTTTCACACACATTCTATCGAACACGCCTGGGAGCGTTGGTAACTAATAATAGCTTGTATGATAATGTTGTCAGCGTGATTGGTTCTAGCCAAATTCTAATATGTGTTTCACTCATTTGTCTGTATTTACTTATATGCAGTCACATCATTTGGATCATAGAAAGAAGAAAAGGCCTATTTCATGAAGATTATTTTCATGGAATATGTCATGGTCTCTGGTGGGTCATATCAACAATGTCAACCGTAGGATATGGAGATCTGTATCCTAGAAAAATTGTAGGTAAAGTCTTTGGAACTTTTGTAATTATAAGCGGTATATTTATATTCAGTTTATCAATAGCTACTTTTACATCATTAATTACTGTAAAGGAAATTCGTAGCAATATTCAAGGCATCAGTTCTCTTGTTGATGAACCTGTAGCTGCCATAAAGAACTCTATTGCATCTTATGAAGTTCATCGAAAACGGAGGGTTTGAACAACTAGATAATCTGTGGTTCTAAAAAAGCTAAAGGCATAAAAACTGTTCCTCCTGGATATTTTTCAGAAGGGGCCAGCCTTCATCCTCGTATTTTCGAGACTTAGTCTGATATAACTACATGTAATACTTAATTTAATTCAACAGCATTGTTTTATCAGCAATTCAATGTCGTTGAATTAAGCCGTTGGAGTACCGACTTTAGTCGGCATACACAGGATTTAGAAAAACCTACTGAAGCAGGAACTCCAACAAATTAACATTGACTAAATATCTAAATTCAACAGCAGAGCATTATCTATAATCAGTTAACTTTAATGTTCTAATTTCAAATGGTTCAAGAGTAATATTTATCGAGTCATCGATACTTATCCCATCATTTTTTTCCCATTCCATTAGATCAGTTTCCATTATTTTAGCTTTTGAATTAAAGTTCAGTTTAGCTGACGAGGTCTTTCCATCCACTTCTACTAATCTAATAATTAGGTAGTCTTCTTTTTCAGCTTTTTTGATTACCTCCAAAGATACTCCATCAGTTTCTAATATTTTACACGGTAGACTCAAATCATTAATTGTTTTATTGTCAAATATAACTGGTTTATAATTGAGCATTGCAGCTTCCTGAATTACATCTGAACTAATTAAAGAGCCCTGATGAGGTAGCAGACTATAAGTAAATATATGAGTTTGGTTCTGATCTGCATCCGGATCAGGAGCTGTTGGTGATCTCAATAAATTAAGATCAATTGTTTTCCCCAATATTTTATGACCATACTTGCAGTCATTCAGTAGTGAAACTCCATAACTATTATCTGATAAATCTACATATTTATGTGCGCATACTTCAAACTTAGCTTGGTCCCAACTTGTATTTCTATGAGTATTTCTTTTTACGTATCCATACTGTATATCAAAAGAAGCCTCGCTACTTCTAATATTTGTATCAAATGAGACTCTAAGCATTCTGTGCTGTTCTTTCCACTCTACTTCTGTTTCAAAATCCAGTCTTTTACTATTTTGTGCTAAGTATACTCTTTGTTTGATTTTAGATTCAC
>Ga0307988_1001917_pt1 | contig 10917 bp, 11 predicted proteins | sample EllFjometagen183_FD_203166 | JGI IMG/M metagenome (GOLD analysis project Ga0307988, IMG submission 203166) | Marine microbial communities from Ellis Fjord, Antarctic Ocean - #183 | ecosystem: Environmental > Aquatic > Marine > Unclassified | place: Southern Ocean | collected 2014-10-08 | reverse complement strand
ACACCACTCACCGAATAATCACACCATTTCACCTATTATTTATTACTAGTACTGTTTTATACTATATTTTTGCCATTAAATACTAACAATAAATACACTAAAAGATGAAAACTCTAATACACACAGCCGCTCTAACAGTTACATTATCAGTAATATATACGACAAATATTTTTGCAGCAACCATATTTGGCGAAGAGCTAAATAATGATGATATGCCAACTAATACAACAGAAATTTATAATGATATCTTGCTTGATAAAGCAATGAAAGTTGAATTTAATTTTGAAGAAGAAGAATATATAGATGATATGGAGATGAATACAAAATAGTAAATACTAATTATTAGCATTTTTAAAATACTCTAGAACTTCAGTTAGTGCAATTTTAAACCAAACAGTATAATTATCTGAGTTTTTAGCTATATCTTTTTCAAGAGTATCTAAATCTATATATTTCCAACTCCCAACTTCATCACTATTTGGCACAGGTTTCTCATCTGAAACTCCAATAAATACATGATCAAACTCATGCTCGGTTAGACCTTGTCCAACTTTAGCTTTGTATATAAAAGAAAATGCTTCTTTAAATTCACAATCAAATCCCATTTCTTCAACTATTCTCCTGTGAGCAGCTTCATTGGTTTTTTCACCATTTCTGGGATGACTACAAACCGTATTCGTCCATAGCATGGGAGAGTGGTATTTATGATTGGCACGTTGTTGCAATAGTAGTTCGCCCTCTGAATTAAAGATAAAAACCGAAAAAGCACGATGCAGTTTAGCCTGCACATGTGCTTCCATTTTTTCCATAGAACCAATAGGTTTATCATCTTTGGTTACAAGTATTACATATTCAGCAGGCATACAATCAATTTCAAAGTTAATGCAAAATTACTAAAATTAATGATTGTTAATGGAAGTTCATAATATCATTCAGCCTATATGTAAACATAGGCATGTTCGGCCGCTCAAAAAAATAGAAACTATTTTTTGTGAGTAATCTCATACAAGTATTCAAAAATATCTATTTCAACCTCATCAAATTCCATATTTCGCCTCTTGAAAACAGCTTTGGCCACCTCAACTGATTTATTGAAATTATAGGTTTTTAGCCCAGCAGTACCTCCCCACATAAATGAAGGTATAAAATTGCGTTGATATCCGGCTCCGTAAATATTGCTAGAAACTCCAACTACAGTACCTGTGTTGAACATTGTGTTAATGCCGCATTTTGAATGATCGCTTAAGATAAGTCCGCAAAATTGTAAGCCCGTATTAACAAATGTATCATTGTTGTACGACCATAATCGCACAAAATCGTAGGTATTTTTCAGATTGGAAATATTAGTGTCGGCACCAAGGTTGCACCACTCGCCAATAACCGAGTTTCCAAGAAAACCATCATGTCCCTTGTTGCTATAACCAAGTATAACTGAGTTACTTATCTCGCCACCAACTTTTGAGTGTGGACCAATGGTAGTGCCTGAATATATTTTAGCATCCATTTTAACGGTACTGTGTTCGCACAGTGCAAAAGGACCTCTAATTTTGCTCCCTTCCATAATTTCGGCATCTTTGCCAATATATATTGGACCTTCGGTGGTATTTAGGAATGTAAATTCGGCTACTACTCCTTCTTCAAAGAATATCATATCTGGGTCACCAATAATAAAATTAGTATCCGATATTTTGTGAGATGTCCTATTATTAGTTATTAACTCAAAATCATCCAGTATGGCTTGTGGATTTAGGCTAAATATATCCCATGTATTTTCGAGTTTTAAAAAGTTGATATTAGTTTCAATTATTTGGTAATTGGCTATGTTACTAATATCAATGGATTTAGAGTTAGGTCTTATGGCTATTTCTAATTTGCCCTTCTTTAATAGCTGCCCTGGCAGTAGCTTGTTTATTTGAAACACCAACTCACCATTTGGGAATATAGAGCCGTTAATTAATACATTATTACTAGTAGTTACGGTGGAGTATTTTGTGCTTAAATATTTTTCGGTTTTATACGAAACCGTAGTTTTTAAGAGTTTTTCCCATTTCTCTTTTATGGTGAGTATTCCTGTTCTGATGTCAGCCACAGGGCGTGTAAATGTAATTGGTAATAGGTTATTGCGTTCTGGTCCGTCAAATAGAATATAATTCATGGTATAATGCTGTTTTTATTATTGTGATAAAAGTAATACTTTTTATACCATATAAATAAAAGCACATAAAAAAAAGGTCATCTCATACGAGATAACCTAAGTTTATATTATATTAACCATATACGCACCAACTAGTTGGTAGTATGAGTTGGTTGTGAAGTTCTAGAAGTTAAGAGTCAGCAAATGTAATTTGCTGAAAATAAATACATTACACCTTCTTGTCAAAATGTTTCTTGTACTTGTTCTTAAATTTATCAACACGACCAGCTGTATCAACAAGCTTCATTTTACCTGTGAAGAAAGGGTGTGATTGATTAGAAATTTCAAGTTTTACCATTGGGTACTCTTTACCATCTTCTTCCCAAACAATAGTATCTTTAGTGTTTGCAGTTGATCTTGTGATAAAAGTGTAGTCGTTTGACATGTCTTTGAAAACGACTAATCTGTAATTTGTTGGATGAATATCTTTTCTCATTTTTCTGATTTTACTATGCTCTTTTAAAAGGGCTGCAAAAATAATATGTTTAGTAAATAAATCCTAATTTTTTAAATAAAAATTTAGATGTTAATTAAAAATTGCATTGTGTCAACACCATCAGCATAATCCCATAACTGTGGATCTTGGCTGTGTCCTGGAATTACTGCATCTTTAATTGAGTTTAAAATGGTTACAATACACTGTATTTCAGAGCTATTAGCTTCTAGTAATGTGCTTATCGATTTTATTTTATTATAATAGCTGAAGTGAATTACACTAACTGGTGACGAATAGCTAGCATCTTCGGTAAGTAATAAATTTCCTGTGTCAAAGTGTTTTTTGCTGTTCACCAAGTAAATAGCCTTGTTATATTCGTAATTATTAAAATATTTATGATTTACAACAACTTCTTCGTTAAGCGAAAAAATCCGTAGCATATTATTCATATCATAACCTTCAGGAATCATGATATGCGATACATTTCGACAACCCAAACCGTAATACATAAATATATCTTTACTAAGGTACAATAGTTCATCGTCAGTTTCATCGCCTGTAATCAATGCTATGCTATTTCTGTTTTTTCTGATAATATTTGGGTATTTTCCAAAGTAATACTCAAAATATCGTGAAGTATTATTGCTGCCTGTGGCAATAATTGCATCAAAATTTGCCAATCTGTTATCAGTAAACTGAATCATTTCTTTAAAAGCAGGTTCAATATCAATAAGTAATTCGGCAATTATTGGTAGTAGTTTATTGTCATCACTGGATAGTTTAGCAAGTATTTTATTTCCCGAGAGTAATATTGACAAGAAATCATGAAATCCTACAATAGGCACATTTCCAGCCATAACAACACCAATAATATTGCTATTTTTACTGTGTTCTAGTTCTTTTTTATATGGCTTAATCCATTTTTCAAGATTTGATTTATTTAAACTATGCCCTATTGAAACAAGCATATATCTTACATTGTTTTCAATAAACCATCCGTTGTAATTTGAGGAATTTATAATGGACTGCTCAAGTTTGTTAAGTAAACTATTTTTATGGATATCTTTAGTACTATTATCGCAAGCCTCAATAAGTAACTTGCCAAGAGATGCAAATGCTTGAATACGTTTATTCAGATTAATCATTTAATATTATTTTGTGCAAAAATATAAAATGATTCACAACACACTTCATAAACTTAGTACCTTTACACACTTTTGTAAAAATAAAATGATTTCAAGAAAGCATACAAGTCTTATATTTGTGTTACTGCCAATATTAATAGTACTACTATTTCTTCTCAATATTTGGTATGGCTCCATTAATATTAGCTGGTTTGATGTTTGGGATACTCTGCTGTTAAATGAAACCGTAAATAATACTTCAGAAATAATTATACTGCAATATAGGCTTCCGCAAGCAATTACTGCCTTATCAGTTGGCATTGGTTTAAGTATTGCAGGTTTACTATTGCAAACTACATTTACAAACCCTTTAGCTGGTCCTTCGGTACTAGGAATTAGCGCGGGAGCTAGCCTTGGTGTGGCACTTGTGGTTTTGTTGGGAGGAATTGGAGGAATAAAATTTGTTGGAACTTCTGTTTTATTTGGTGATATGGCAATTGTATTAGCTTCATTTACCGGTGCGTTAGTCGTACTAACTATTATTGTATTTGTTTCGCGAAAAGTAGGTAATGCCGTAACAGTACTAATAATTGGAATTATGATTGGATACCTTGTATCATCGGTGGTTGGAACATTGCAATTTTTTAGTAGCTCTGAAGATTTACATGCTTTTATTCTGTGGGGATTGGGGAGTTTTTCAAAAACAACAATAGCACAGTCTATTTCTATTTTTATTGTTACGATAGCAATTTCACTCGTTACCATCTTATTTATTAAACCATTGAATGCTTTTTTATTGGGAAATCAGTATGCCTTAAGCTCAGGATTTAACATTAAGCTAATGCAGAGTGTGTTTATTTTGATTTCAGGATTTTTGATTGCCCTTGGCACCGCATTTACCGGACCAATTGCATTTATTGGTTTAGCAGTTCCTCATATTGCACGAACAATTTTCCGTACGTCAAATCATACAGTATTATTACCTGCGGTTATGCTTATTGGAGCAGCATTAACTTTGGGATGTAATTTAGTTTCAAAGCTACCAGGTTACGATGCATCTCTACCCATAAATGCAGTAACTTCGATGGTTGGTGCACCAATTGTTATTTGGGTAATTATTAAGGGAAGGAGTATGAGTAATGCATAATTCAGATAAAGTTCTTCTCAAACTAGATAATCTTACTACTGGTTATAGTTTATCTCGAAGCAAAAAGGTTGCATTACATCAAAATATTAATTGTAAAGTTGGCAAAGGTGAGCTTATTGCATTGCTGGGACCAAATGGTGCGGGAAAGTCAACATTGTTAAAAGCATTGTTGGGAATAATTCCATCCCTCGGTGGTAATATTTATTACAAAGGAGAAAATCTGCATGAAATGTCGAAAAAAGAGATTGCCACTTTGGTATCAGTGGTATTAACCGACAAAATAGAAGATAGATACTTAACATCCTACGATATAGTAGGTACTGGAAGGTATCCATACGGTTCATTTTCTGGAAAGCTTACTGATATTGATAAGGAAAAAATAAGTAATGCATTCAGACTAGTGGATGCAAAAGAGCTAATTGCAAGAGTTTTTTATAGTTTAAGTGATGGTGAGAAACAAAAGGTGTTGTTAGCAAGAGCAATAGCCCAGGATACACCCTTAATATTTCTTGATGAACCAACCGCATTTATTGATTCGCCGGGCAAGGTAATAATAATGAACCTTATAAACGATCTTGTTTTAGTTCATAATAAAACCATACTACTCACAACCCACGATACTGAGCTTGCCCTCGAATATGCTTCCAAATTATGGCTTCTGGGTAAAGAAAATTATTTTGAAGAAGGTAATCCCAAAACTATGGTTGAAGAAGGTATGATAAATAAACTATTTGTTAGGAAAGGGATTGTTTTTAATGCTAAAAGCAGGCGGTTTGAGAAAGTTTAATAAACTAAAGGTATATTTGTATATTTAACATCGTCAATAATTAAAATTATAACAAAAATGAAACTTCTATTTTTTAGATATAAATTATTAATAATTCTCATAATGATAGCACCAAGCTTTTATGCTCAAGATACAAATGTTGATTTAATTGTTACTAATGCAAGTATTTATACGGTAAACAATTCGTTTGATATTGTTGAGGCAATGGCAATTAACAAAGGGGAATTTGTAGCTGTTGGAACAGTTGATGACATATTAAAAAAATATTCGTCAGATAATATTGTTAATGCGCAAGGCAAGTATATTTACCCCGGATTTAACGATGGTCACAGTCATTTTTTAGGATATGGAATGATGAAAACTAAATACGCTAACCTTGTAGGCACTGGTTCTTTTGATGAAATTATTGAGATTGTAGTAGCTCATAATGATTTATATACAAGTAGTTGGATACTTGGCAGAGGATGGGACCAGAATGATTGGGGTGATAATAAATTTCCTACAAAAGATAAGCTTGACAAGATATTCCCAAACACACCAGTTATACTAACCCGTATTGATGGTCATGCCATTATTGTAAATTCAGCAGCACTTAAACTTGCCGGTATTGATGCTAATACAATGGTTGATGGTGGAGAAATAATAATTCAAAATGGCAAACCTACCGGAGTTCTTATTGATAATGCCATTGAAATTGTACGACGTGTAATTCCTGAGTTTAGTATTGAAGAAAAGGCTAAAGCTCTTAAAAAAGCTCAACATGATTGCTTTGCTGTGGGACTCACTACGGTAACTGATGCTGGTCTTGATAAAGATGAAATTTTACTAATTGATAACCTTCAAAAAACGCAGAAATTAAATATTAGAGTTTATGCAATGATGAGTCCCAATAAAGAAAATTTTGATTATTTCTTTTCCAAAGATCCTATACATAATGGAAGACTAACGGTTAGCTCGGTTAAATTATACGTAGATGGTGCTTTGGGCTCGCGAGGGGCTTTATTGCTAGAACCATATTCAGATGACTCGAAAAATATGGGATTATTACTCAATCCACAATCATATTTTGATAGTATTTGTAAGATGGCTTATGATGCGGGTTTTCAGGTTAATACCCATGCAATTGGTGATTCAGGTAACCGAATAATGCTGCAATCATATGCAAAAGCTCTAAAGGGTAAAAATGATAAACGGTGGCGTATTGAACATGCTCAAATTGTTAATCCAAATGATATGCAACTATTTAGCGATTATTCAATAATCCCTTCGGTGCAAGCAACACATTGTACATCTGACATGTATTGGGCTGACGAACGTTTGGGTAAGGAAAGAATTAAAACAGCCTATGCTTATCAAGAATTGCTAAATCAAAATGGTTGGCTAATAAATGGTACCGATTTCCCAATTGAGGACATTAGTCCGTTAAAAACATATTATGCAGCAGTTAGTCGTAAAGATTTAAAGGGTTGGCCTGAGGGAGGTTTTCAGATGGAAAATGCTTTAAGTAGAAAAGATGCGCTGCGTTCCATAACAATTTGGCCAGCAATGGGTAGCTTTGATGAAAAAATAAAAGGTAGTATTGAAGTTGGTAAAGTAGCCGATTTTGTGATTTTGGATAATGATATTATGCTGATATCTGAGAATGAAATACCCACAACAGTTATTATTAGTACCTATGTTGATGGTGAAAAAGTTTACTAAGTAGTGGCTTCTTGACGCCTTCTTAAAGCCATATGAAAAATATGGAGTTTTCTTAGAGCTACAAGGTATTTATCGTAAAATTTCATTAGCATAATTTGTCCAGCTCATATCTTTTGAAGTAGCGGCAACATTTGTTCTATTTATTGGTACTTCAATGGCTTTGTTCATAGCATTTGCCATAGATTTTATGTCGTTATCTTTTGCCATATAACCATTAAATCCTTCTCTAATGGTTTCTGGGAAGTGCCCTACATTGGTAGCTAGCATTGGCATATTAAAATTGTATCCAATTGATTCAACTCCTGAAGGTGTGGCAGTTAGGTAAAAAAGCATAATATTGTCGCTTACCTGAAAATATTTTGGAACATCTTCATTGGGCACAAATTCATTGTCAACATAAACCAAATCATTAATTTTCAAGGTGTCAATTAGTGCAAGTGGGTTATAGTCTTTTTCGTTGTCCTGATTTTTAAGAAATAGTTTTTTTGCCAAACCAAATGTTGCATTTTTTATTTTTGTCGACAACTTTTTATCATCTAGTGTATTCCAAAATGATTCTCCAACAATTAATAATGATACATCATCTCGGTGCTTCGCCAAATTTGCAAATGCAGCAATAACATTATGCAGTCCTTTATATTTACGAATAAAACCAAAGTAAAGAAATACATATTTTTTAAGCCCCATTTCTTTTTTTGCCAAGGCAATATCAAAATTTGGGTTGGGTTTAAACATATCGTAAACAGGGTGGTAAAGTTTTAACACCTTGATGCCGTTGCCTGTGATTTCTTTTCCTCGTTCAATTATCTCAAATTGTTTATCAGGGAAGAGCTCTTTTAATTCATCAGCTGTTTTAAAGGCATGAACTATATATGAATCAGCATGTTTTATGCCAATTTTTGTGAGTTTGTTGTCAAGTGCACTTCCTTCTTTCTGAATCACAAAATGTAGATCAAAAAGCACTTCTATTTTCTTATGTTTTTTGAGTTTTTTAGAAATATAACCCATTGGTAATCCTTGAATAGCAATGGCCCATTGGAAAATTACTTTTGTTGGATTTAAATTAGTTATGAGTTTTACGGTTGCTCTCCAACTTGCAGGATTATTATAATTTGTAATATAATGAACCTTAATATTTGTACCTTCAAGCTGGTCAATTTTACTTTTTCTGTCAATAAAATCTCGTGGAATAATTGCAGGGTACTGCTGTGTCCATGAAACAATATGTACTTCAGTATCAGCTATTTTGTCAAAGGTTTTTGCCAATGATGTATTGTAATTGGCAATACCGCCCTTAAACATTGGTCCTGGACCAAAACATACAATTGTGTTTTTCATTTAGGAAGTTGAAAGTTTTTGTTTAGCAGCATTATAAACCCTACGCATACCTTCTTCGAGGGATATTTTAGCTTTCCATCCAAATTTTTCTTCAACCAACGACATGTCACAATACCTCGAATGAACCCCAACAGGTTTGTCAAGTAATGTTTTAATTGGAGGATTATAGCCTGCTATTTTAGTAAACACACTAATTAAATCAATGAAAGAAGTTAGTTTTCCTGACCCAATATTATAGGCTGATCCATCGCTTACATTATCCATCAAAATAAGGATGAAATCGATAATATCATCAATGTGAACAAAATCACGACCTTGTTTTCCTGTGCCCCATACTTCAAATGGATCTTCTTTTTTAGCAGCTCTTAGTGCAATTGCTGGCACCGGATAATCGGTTTCCTGATCTTCACCATATCCCGAAAATGGACGTATGCAAGCTATGGAAATTCCATAATGCTTTGCCGCTATTTTAGCTAAAAACTCACCTGTAAGCTTTGTCCAGCCATAGGTCATATCAGGAGTCCCAAGGTTCTTGTTAAAGTCGATGTCACCTTCGCTTAAAGCAATTGCTCCATCAGTTGTTTGTAAGCTTGTTGGGTATGCTGCACTTGAGCTTGGGTAAAGTACTCTTTTTGGTTTATGACGTGTTATCCAATAGAAAAATTCCGAGTCAATGCTTAAGTCAAGGGCAACCATTAATGGATCGCCATCAATTTTTAATCTTCCACCAACAATTGCAGCAAAATGAAATACATCATTAAACTTTTCAAAGTCTAAGCCATAAGTATCCTGAATATACTTTGGATTTTTGCGCATGTGAAATAGTAAATCTCTGAAGTCACCATTCCAAAAGAAAAGTCTTTTATCTTCTCCAATTACTTCCAAATCTTCATTCATTATTGAAGTGTATTCTCCTGGTAACCATTGCGATGGATGCCTTCCGATGCTGAGGTCATCAATCATAAATACACTATCATTAGTAGTGTTTAATAATCTTTTAACAACGTTGCGTCCAACAAAACCACAACCACCTGAAACTAAATGTATTTTCATCTGTATTAATATTTTTCTTTTAATTGTACTTTAGACATTGTAGGGTAAAATACGTTGCCTTATTTTATATATTTTAATGAAATAAATGATAAAAACAAGTTAAATCATCACTCATTCATTGACATTCAATCTATCTCGTATTTGATAACTCAGTTTATCGCGTGAAACTCTTGAAATCATCTCTGCTAAGAATCCTGCTAAAAACAATTGTGTACCTACTAACATTGCAAGAAGTCCAAAATAAAATAATGGTCGTTCAGTCATCCTGTAGCCATCCATGAAAATTTTTGCATAGGCTAAATAAGATGCAATAATAAAACCTGCTAGGAATATAACTGTCCCAATTGACCCGAAAAAATGCATGGGACGCTGTGAAAACCTTGAAACAAAATTTATTGATAGTAAATCGAGATAACCTTTAATAAATCTATCAAGACCAAACTTCGTAACTCCATATTTTCGCTTTTGATGAATTACTACTTTTTCTCCAATTTTAGAAAATCCTTCTGCTCGAGCAATTATTGGGATATACCTGTGCATTTCACCATAAACCTCAATGTTTTTGACCACATTATGTTTGTATGCTTTAAGCCCGCAATTCATATCATGTAATTTTGAGCCGAATAATTTTCGTGAAGTCCAGTTAAAAATTCTTGAAGGAATATTTTTTGCAAGTTTAGAATCGTACCTTTTTTTCTTCCATCCCGAAACAATATCTAGTTTCTCTTCGGTAATCATTTTGTATAATCCAGGTATTTCATCAGGACTGTCCTGTAAATCAGAATCCATAGTGATAATAACATCACCTTTGGCAATTTTAAAACCCTCATTTAAAGCAGCTGATTTACCGTAATTTCTTCGAAAACGCAACCCTTTTACAGCTTGGTTTTCTTCAGAAAGCTTATTAATTATTTCCCATGAAGTATCAGATGAGCCATCGTCAATAAATATAATTTCAAACGAAAAATGATTGGATTGCATAACTCGTACAATCCAATCATTTAGTTCTTTAAGCGATTCTTCCTCATTGTATAAAGGAATTACAACCGATATGTTCATTCTATACTGTTTTTGCTACGCAATATTCTTATTTTCTCGCTTGGCAAAGATAGCAATAAATAATGAAAGCGCAGCTGA
>Ga0307988_1001915_pt1 | contig 10920 bp, 8 predicted proteins | sample EllFjometagen183_FD_203166 | JGI IMG/M metagenome (GOLD analysis project Ga0307988, IMG submission 203166) | Marine microbial communities from Ellis Fjord, Antarctic Ocean - #183 | ecosystem: Environmental > Aquatic > Marine > Unclassified | place: Southern Ocean | collected 2014-10-08 | reverse complement strand
TTATTTACGCCTTCTTTGTATGTACTCTTTATTAATAAACTGGCAGGTATTATTCATATCTTCCATTTCCCCCTATGGATTAGAGCGATTACCAGAAATATGTGCCTTTATTATCATTTTTGGTCTTCGAAAAAGCCAATCTTTTCTGGCTTTTTCGAATCGCGAATGTGAACATAATTATGAGAATCACTCTAACACTTTAATCCGTTTGGATTTAATCTCTTTACTCGCTTATTTGATTTTTAGTTTTCATGAAATTGCACCGTATTATTCCTTATATATCAAGGAGATATATTATGGTCACAACTATTGGGGCATCAGAACAAAAAACTTATCCTGCAAATGCGGCATTCACTCAAATCCACAAGCGGGATGGCCGCATAAGCAATTTTGACATAAAGAAAATAACTAAAGCAATCCTAAAATCAGGACACGCCTCTGGTGAATTTGGCGACAAGGTCGCCAACCAACTCACCATCAGAGTTCTCGCCCTGGCTCAATTAATTGTGCAGGATGAAATCCCCAATGTTGAACAGATTCAGGATGTTGTTGAAGAGGTTCTACTGGCCTCGCCATTCAAGAAAACCGCCAAAGCCTACATCCTTTACCGCGACCAACACGCACGGATCAGGGAAATGGCGGCCAAAGCCGACCTTGATCTCATTGACCGCTATCTAGAGAAACTTGATTGGAATGTGCAGGAAAACAGCAATATGGCATATTCCCTCCAGGGATTGAATAACTACATATCCAGCGAAGTCAGCCGCACCTATTGGTTGAATAAAATTTATACTCCCGATATCCGTGAAGCGCATAACTGCGGTGATTTCCATGTTCATGATTTGGGAAGCCTCTCAGTATATTGCGTTGGCTGGGATCTTCAGGATTTACTGAGATCAGGATTCACCGGAGCGCCGGGCAAGGTTGAAAGCCTCCCCGCCAAGCATTTCCGCACCGCCCTGGGACAGATCGTAAACTTCTTTTACACCCTGCAAGGCGAAGCGGCGGGAGCGCAGGCCTTCTCTAATTTTGACACATTACTGGCGCCATTCATCCGCTATGATGGGTTAGATTATAAAGGGGTCAAGCAGGCGCTGCAGGAATTTGTCTTCAATGTCAATGTGCCAACCCGCGTGGGTTTCCAGACTCCATTTACCAATTTAACTCTCGACCTTAAAGTCCCATCAACTCTGGCTAATGAGAGCGTTATCCATTCTGGAAAGCAACTTGATGTAGTCTATGGCGATTTTCAGCATGAGATGAATATTCTCAATCAAGCTTTCCTGGAAGTTCTTGCGGAAGGCGACGCCAAAGGACGGGTTTTCAGTTTCCCCATCCCAACCTACAACATCGCTTCTGATTTCGAATGGGATAATCCCGAATTGGACCGCCTATGGGAAATTGCAGCGAAATACGGCATCCCTTATTTTGCTAATTTCATTAATTCCGATATGTCTCCCGCTGATGCACGCTCCATGTGCTGCCGCCTGCGTCTTGATCTTCGTACACTGGAAAAACGCGGTGGTGGATTATTCGGCGCCAATCCGCTGACAGGATCAATTGGAGTAGTCACCATCAACATGCCGCGCCTAGGACATTTGGCGACCAGTGAGGATGATTTCATAAAACTACTTGACCGCTTGATGGAAACAGCCCGCACCAGTCTCGAAACCAAACGCAAAGTGCTGGAAAACTTTACCGATAAAAACCTGTATCCCTACACCCGTTACTACCTGCGCTTAGTCAAGCAACACCATGATACTTTCTGGCACAACCATTTTTCCACCATCGGCTTGAATGGCATGAATGAAGCCTGCCTCAATTTGCTCAATAAAGATATCGGTACGCCCGAAGGAACCGCATTCGCCACTAGAGTACTTGATTATATGAGGGAACGGCTACTGGCCTTTCAGGAAGAGACTGGCAACCTATACAACCTGGAAGCAACTCCAGCCGAAAGCACCGGCTACCGCTTGGCGCGTTTAGATCAGAAGAGATACCCCGGCGTCCGCTTCGCTAATGATGAAGCCGTCACCGAAGGCGCCAAACCGATCTATACCAATTCCAGCCAACTCCCGGTTAATTATTCGGATGATATTTTCAACGTGCTTGATTTACAAGACCCCATCCAGACGCGTTATACCGGGGGAACCGTGCAGCATATTTTCCTGGGTGAAGCTGCGCCCGATCCGAAAGCAGTGAAATCATTCGTCAAGAAAATTTGCGAAATGTACAGCCTGCCCTATTTCACCCTGACGCCTTCTTTTTCCATTTGCCCCACCCATGGTTATTTAAAAGGCGAACAGAGCAAATGTCCGAACTGTGATGCGCAAACGGAGATTTATTCACGCGTAGTCGGTTACCTGCGTCCAGTCAACCAGTGGAATGAAGGCAAGCAGACCGAGTTTGCAATGCGCAAGCATTATAAAGTGACAAATGATAAACCATAGTATTTTGTATAACTAAGTTAAAACCATATAACCAGTTTTATCTCCCCCAGGCTTGGGGGAGAATTCAAGAGGGGGTTGTTTCTTAAACCTTAGATTCTTCAAATGGCGTTATAATCATAACTGCCGTTTCAGGATTATTAAAATTATATTCGTTTATTGAGAAAGGTACTCTAATCATGAAAATCGGCGGATTCGATTCGTTTACCTTAAGCGATTATCCCAGCGAAATTGCAGCCATAGTATTCACCCAGGGCTGCAATTTCCGCTGTCCCTTCTGCCATAACGGATCGCTGATTCCTGCTAATATCACAGAAGTTCAATTGATCCCCCAAGAAAAAGTCCTTTCCGAGTTACAAGCCAAATCCAAAAAGTTGGATGCTGTCGTCATCAGCGGAGGAGAACCAACTCTGCAACCCGATTTATCAGATTTCATTATCTGTTGTAAATCTATGGGATTCAAAATAAAACTTGACACCAACGGCAGCCGCCCCGACATTATTGAAAAACTGTTACAGGACAAACTACTCGACTACATCGCGATGGATATCAAAGCCCCCCTGGAATCTTACGACCGCCTGGCGGGAGTTAAGATCAACGTTGAATTGATCCAACAGAGCATTTCTCTAATCGCACAAAGCGGAATCCCGCATCAGTTCCGCACCACCAATGTCAATACCCTGCTCTCTCCAGATGACCTAAAAAAAATACACGCCCTCATCCCCCAAAACTCCCCATACATATTACAGGATTTCAAACCCGATAACGTTTACAATCCTGGATTATGTAATTTAAGATAGTACCTCAACCAGTCACAATATCCTTTTGCGGATCATAATAGAACATCTTACCTTCTCGATAAGAGCGAACCGAAAGGGCGATGGTTGTTATGACCTTAAAGGCCAGATCAGCATGACAATTGGGTAATTCACGGCTTTTGATGCAATCAAAGAAATTATCGACATGCTTGTCATCGCCCTCGTCTTTGATATCAGGGATAATGTATTCTTCTTTTCCCCAACGTGAAACGAATTCCTTTTTGAATGGTTTCTCAGGCGTCACTTTTAAATGGCCGTATGATTCCCCTTCCCAATCCGCCCCGCAATAGAGGGTTGCTTTTTCGCCTCTGATCAGCGTCCTGGGACCGATTGCATTGGCCTGGGATGATTGAACCGTCAGGGAATACTTGGATGGATAATCGGCGGCGGTTAAAAATGTATCAGGAACTTCACGCCCGTCATTATGCACCCAGATTCCCCCCATCCCGACTACGCGGGTGGGATGTTCATTTTTAACCGCCAGATGAAATGGCGCCACAGTATGATAATGCAGGTCAGTCGCGATCCCACCAGAATAATCCCAATACTTACGGAACCTGAAAAATCGGTCTGCATCAAATGATCTCTGCTGCGCCGAACCAAGCCATTGCTTCCAATCGATATGATCCAATCCTTTACCATCCGGCCCGGCCTTTGGATCAATGCCCCAGTTCCAGTCACCGCCCGGAGCGTTCCTGCTATAAGTCCCCTGACAGCAAACCACCTGCCCCAGCATACCTTTATCAACAATCTCTTTAGCCTTACGCCATTTGCTCCACGACAAGGCCTGCACTCCGACTTGCAAGACGCGCTTCAGTTGCTGCGCTTTTTTGGCAACCTCTTTGGCCTCTTCCCAATAGAGCGTCATGGGTTTTTCGCAATACACATCCAAACCTTTTTCCATAGCCATAAGAGTTATGGGCGCATGCCAATGATCCGGCGTGGCTATAAAGACCGCGTCCAGATCATTGCGGTTCAGTAACTCCTGATGATGCACATAAGTCTTGGCCTGCAGACTGCGCTGATGGGCCTGATCAAGCCTTTTGGCGTACACATCGCACAGGGCGACGATTTCAGCATCTTTATGCTCTTCTATATGACGTATGGTTAAACGATGCAGCCAACTGCCCCGCCCTCCTAAACCAATGAAGCCTACCCTGAGCCGCTCATTGGCGCCATACACCCGTTGACTGGATGCAGCTGAAGCAATCAACAATGAGGATGATTTCAAAAAGTCCCGCCGATCTGGTTTTGACATGATTAATATCCTTGTTTTTTCCTAGTACTATGCCCGACAAATAATGTCGGGTAACAAAATCCCCTCTCCTTCCGGGATAGGGTTAGGGGAAAATTAAAACCACTCCCGACAAAACGGATTGGTCACACTACTAGAGCGATTCTCAAAACGGAGTGGATTGTGTTAAAGGAACCTCACTAACCTAGACTATATTTACATATTTATGGGATCATAGCAATATTAGAGCAATACTATTTTTATCTATAATTTCTTATGTGTTAAGGGAGAGTCATCATGCCTAGGGGAAAGGTTAAAGTTGGAATCATCGGTTCTCAATTCCAAGCTGATATCCATGCTGCGGCAATTCAAATAATGCCCGAAGAAGCAGAGGTTGTCGCTGTCGCCTCGCCAACTCCGGGAAATGCGAAAAAACTGGCTGAGCGTTATAACATTCCACGCGTATTTCACGATTACCGCGATATGCTCAAAGAAAAAGATATTGAGATGGTCACCATCGCCGCTCCCAATGTTCTTCACGCCCAAATGACCATCGATAGCGCAAACGCTGGCAAGCATGTTGTTTGCGAAAAGCCGCTGTGCATGACGCTTGAAGAAGCCGACCAGATGATTGACGTCTGCCAAAAGCAAGGCGTTCTTTTAATGTACGCTGAAGAACTGTTCTTCACCCCCAAATACGTCAAAGCCAAGGAAATGGCCGATCAGGGCGCCTTCGGCAAACTTTATATGATTAAGCAATGCGAAAAGCATTTCGGCCCCCATGCGCCTTGGTTCTGGGACATAGATAAATCTGGCGGCGGATCATTTTTTGATTTAGGGTGTCATGGCATCGCCTTCTGCTACTGGTTCCTGAATCGCCCCAAAATAAAGAACGTTCTCTGCCAAATGGGGACTTACGTCCACAATGAAATAACCAAAGCGGATGATAACGCCCTATGCATTATCGAATTTGAAAACAATGCAGTTGGATTCGTCGAAAACAGCTGGGCGCGCAGGGGAGGAATGGAAGACCGTATAGAGGTATATGGAGAAGGCGGCGTGACTTACGCCGACCTCCACATGGGCAACGCCCTTCCGACCTATAGTGAATACGGCTTCGGCTATGCGGTTGAAAAAGCCCCGACCACCAAAGGCTGGACTTGGCCGGTTTTTGAAGAACTATGGAATTATGGCTTCCCCCAGGAATTCCATCATTTCGCCCGGTGCGTCAGGGGAAAAGAAGAACCAAAAGCCACTGGAGAAGATGGCCGGGTAGTAATGCAAGCGATATTGGCTGGCTATCAATCAGCAGGTCTCGGTCAAAAGATTGACTTGCCCTTTAAACCGCAAGGCGTTAAAAAACCCATTGATTTATGGTTTAATCCATTAAAATAGAGTTGGTTTATTCTGTTTATATAATTGTGTTATATAACTATTTTTTGAGCGGAGGTATTTTTTATGATTCATGTCAAGAAAAATTCGTTTACTTTGATCGAACTGCTCATAGTTGTCGCCATTATCGGTATTCTGGCCGCCATCGCCGTACCGAACTTTCTCAACGCCCAAACCCGGGCTAAAGTAGCTCGAATCTATGGCGATATCAAAGCGCAGGGCAATGCGCTGGAGCAATACCGGATTGACAACAACAATTATCCTCCCAGCAACTGGGGTTACCCTAGATTACAAAGGTTAACCTCACCGTTCGCATATATTACAACCTTACCTTTTGATATATTCGCCCTATCTCCAGACAGCATTAATCGTCACATGTACTTCCATTATGTAGAACGTGAATCAGAAGAAGCTTGGTTCAGGTCCGACTATCATTCTTCCCTGGGAGACCGTCAAACATCAGCTAACATAAATCTGTCTGTTCCCGGCGGGCTTGGTTGGCATATACGTTCCTATGGACCTAACAAAGTGTTGGATTATGGTTTCCCCTACGATATGACCAACGGATTAATCAGCCTGGGCGATATCGATATCTGGGGATGATGATTGAAGATATAACAACGTAGTTGCAGCAACTTTAAGGAGAGTTCAGAAAAGATATGAATTACCACAAGTATTTCAATATTGTATTTTTCACCATGTTAACCTTCGGTGTCGCGCTGAATTGTATGGCCGACGCCTCTTCCGATGAGCCTTTCCGCAGCGTGGTCTGTCCCAGTTCTGACGAGAACCTCCGCAATAGCGAAGCAGATATCATTGAACTGAAGGATGGAAGGTTACTGCTAGCCTGGAGCAAGTTTATTGGCAGAAAAGACCATGACGCCGCTGTTATTGCAGCCAAATTCAGCAAGGATAAAGGCCGCAGCTGGGGCGAAGAGTTTATTATTCAAGAGAATATCGGCGCCAGAAATGTCATGAGCGTCTCATTTATTAGATTACAATCCGGGAAAATTCTCTTTTTCTTTTTCCAGAAAAACTCATTTACCAACCTGAATCTATTTGTCCGTGAAAGCGTTGATGAGGCTAAAACCTGGTCTAAACCTCTGCGTGTAACAAAAGGCAAGGGTTATCACATCATGAATAACGACCGTGTTATTCAACTGAAAGATGGACGCATCCTGGCGCCAATCTCTTACTGTCTCGATATCAGCAAAAACATGAAAGAATTGGTTGGTTTCTGCTATATTTCGGATGATGAAGGTAAGACCTGGTTTAAGGGAAGTGGAAAGATTAGTTTTAAGAATTCCGGAGTAATGGAACCCGGCCTGGTACAACGACCCAATGGTTCTCTCTTGATGAATATACGCACAAGCCTGGGCCTGCTTTACAAGAGTTTTAGTTATGACCGGGGAAACAACTGGACAAAAGCGATTCCAACGAAATTAATCTCTCCAGACGGCCCGTCATCAACCATAATGGTTCCAGATAGTTCCGACATTTTAATTGTCTGGAACAATAATCCCTTGGGAAAGAAAGCGAGTTGGGGAGAACGCACGCCGCTTACATCCGCCATCAGTAGTGATGACGGTAAAAGTTGGAAGAATATCAAAAACCTGGAAGGTGATCCTAATAGCGGATTCGCCTACACCAGCATAACCCTATCCGGCGACCGCGTTTTGTTGACCTATTACCACTGGCGCAAGGGCAACCCCAATTTCGCTCTAACCGACCTGATATTCAGATCCCTTCCACTTAAGTGGTTTTATGAGAAATAACCTGCATAAATTGTTGGCGGGTGGCAAGGGCAAGACCGCATTGTGTCCAGCCCTTGATGAGATCACCCACGCAAACAAGCAACATCTTAATATACACAACAATAAGGAGAGTTCAATAAAAAATGAGTTATCGCAAGTATTTCAATGTTATATTTGTCTCCATGTTAACCTATGGTTTAGCGCTGCATTGCGTAGTGGATGCATCATCCGGTGAGCCATTCCGCAGCGTGGTTTGTCCCAGTTCTGACGAAAACCTTCGCAATAGCGAGGGAGATATGATTGAACTGAAGGATGGTAGATTGCTGCTAGCCTGGAGCAAGTTTGCCGGAAGATCCGACCACGCCACCGCTGTTATTGCCGCCAAAATCAGCACAGACAAAGGCCGCACCTGGGGCCAGGAATATGTTATTCAAGAGAATATCGGAACTCGAAATGTCATGAGCATCTCATTTCTGCGCTTGCATTCCGGTAAGATTCTCTTTTTCTTTTTACAAAAAAACGCTCTAAATGACCTGCAACTTTTCGTCCGCGAAAGCGCCGATGAGACCAAAAGTTGGTCAGCGCCTCTGCGCATCACTGAAGGCATGGGATATTTCATCATGAATAACGCCCGCGCCATTCAACTAAAAAAGGGACGCATCCTGGCGCCAATCGCTTATTGCCCCGATATCGGCAAAGATGGCAAACACCAAGTTGGTTTCTGCTATATTTCGGATGATGACGGTAAAACCTGGTTTAAGGGAAGTGGACAGGTTAGTTTTAAGGATTCTCCAGTAATGGAACCGGGTCTGGTGCAACGGGCTGATGGTTCCGTCTTGATGAATATCAGAACCAGCTTGAGTTTCGTGTATCAGAGTTTTAGTTATGACCGGGGAAATAACTGGACAGAAGCAACTCCTATGACATTGGTCTCGCCAGCCTCTCCAGCCACCACCATAAGAGTTCCGGATAGTTCCGATCTGCTAATTGTATGGAACAATAATCCCCTGGGAAACAAAGCGAATTGGGGAGAACGCACGCCTCTGACCTCAGCCATCAGCAGTGATGGCGGTAAAACCTGGCAAAATAACAAAAACATAGAGAATGACCCAAACAGCGGATACGCCTACACCAGCATCACCTTATCCGGTGACAACGTTTTGTTGACTTACTACCATTGGAAAAAGGGCAATCCCAATTTCGCCAAAACCGATCTGATATTCCAATCTATTCCACTCAAGTGGTTTTATGAGAAATAGCCCACATTTAACAATTGTTCAAAACACGCACCATCGCCAAGGAGAATATTCAGAAAAATGAGTTATCGCAAATGTTTCTATGTTCTATTTGTACCCATGTTAACCTTTAGTTTCATGCTGAATTGCATGGATTCAAACTCTTCCGCTAAGCCATTCCGCAACATGGTTTGTCCCAGTTCTGATGAGAACCTCCGCAACAGCGAGGGAGATATAATTGAACTGAAAGATGGCAGGTTACTGCTGGCCTGGAGCAAGTTTATTGAAAATACCGACCACGCCACCGCCGATATAGCAGCGAAATTCAGTAATGATAAAGGCCGCACCTGGGGTGAAGAGTTTATTATCCAAGAGAATACCGGTAAACAAAATGTCATGAGCATCTCATTTCTGCGCTTGCACTCCGGTAAAATTCTCTTTTTCTTTTTACAGAAAAACTCTTTAAGCGACCTGCAACTTTTCGTGCGCGAAAGCACCGATGAGGCTAAAAGCTGGTCAACGCCATTGCGCGTCACCCAAGGCATGGGCTATTTCATCATGAATAACGCCCGCGTCATTCAACTTAAAAAGGGACGCATTCTGACGCCAATCGCATATAGTCCGGATATCGTAAAAAAAAGAAAAGAACAGGTGTGCTTCTGTCATTATTCAGATGATGAAGGAAAGACCTGGTTTAAGGGCAAAGGGCATGTCGGCGTAACAAGTTCCGGGGCCATGGAACCGGGTCTGGTGCAACGGTCCAATGGTTCGCTTATGATGATTATCCGAACCAGCCTGGACCGAATCTATAAAAGTTTTAGTTATGATCGCGGAGATAACTGGACGGAAGCCGTCAGAACAGACTTATGTTCTCCATCCGCCCCGGCCACCATAACCAGAGTCCCGGATAGTTCTGATCTATTACTTATCTGGAACAATAACCCCTTAGGAAATCAATCCACGGGGAAGAAACGCACGCCGCTGACTTCAGCAATCAGCAGTGATGGAGGTAAAACCTGGCAGAATTTCAAAAACCTGGAAAACGATCCCGATAGCGGATACGCCTATACCAGCATAACCTTCTCTGGTAAAAATGTTTTATTATCTTATTACCTTTGGAAAAAGCGCAAGCCAAACTTTTCTAAAATCGATCTGATATTCCACTCTATTCCACTTAAATGGTTTTATGAGAAATAATCCATACTAGAACGATTTTTAAAAATATGTGCGTTTATTATCATCTTTGGTCTTAGAAAAAGCCAATCTTTTCTGGCTTTTTCTAATCGCGAATGTGAACGTAATTATGAGAATCACTCTAAACCTTTGTTCAAAGTCCCTACACTGTGGGGACTTTGAACAATTCCTCTCTAAGTCCGCAGTTTTTTTCTTCCATCCAGGAACGATTGAAGTTTTTCATCATCACGATTTACCAGGAAATCATCGCCGTTTAGCCCCATATCACTTAGCAGTTCTTCAACTTTTTCGTTCTCGCCTATCTCTGTATAGGTATGGCCATCTGAGTTTTCGACCAGCGTTACTCCTTGATCGAGAGCCAGTTCAATCATTTGCTTCAATCTATCGATATTGGTTTTTTCAACCCTGAGGTTGGTATTATTAATCTCTAGAGCGAATCCATATTCCTTGGATAATTCAATGATGGTCGGCATATCCAGTGGATAGGTGGAGATGCAAGGGTGGGTAATCAGGTCGATAGGATATCTTTTAATCACGTTAACTAATGCGCGGGTGTTATCCGCTTCTGAACCATGTTCAGGCAACCCGCAATAATGGAAACCGATACTAATCAGGTCAAACCTGGGTACGAACTTTTCAGGGATATCAGTGTTTCCATCAACATCCATAATATTGGCTTCGATGCCCCGCAGCATGGTGATGGATGATCCATCAGGTAATGTAACGGGATTAGGCAGCCTGCGCTTGTCGGTAATCACGCCAAAATTCATCAACTTACCCAGACCTGATCCATGATCTGAAATATTGACAAGTTTAACGCCTTTACTGATGGCAATTTGGGCAATT
>Ga0307988_1001914_pt1 | contig 10924 bp, 6 predicted proteins | sample EllFjometagen183_FD_203166 | JGI IMG/M metagenome (GOLD analysis project Ga0307988, IMG submission 203166) | Marine microbial communities from Ellis Fjord, Antarctic Ocean - #183 | ecosystem: Environmental > Aquatic > Marine > Unclassified | place: Southern Ocean | collected 2014-10-08 | reverse complement strand
ATGCTCTTCGTGGTGAGAAATTCTGTGTTTCAATACCCGATGTCTGTAAACCAATAACTCATCATTCAACATTCAACATTCAACATTATTTAAAGCTTTGGCCGTATTTTCTAGTTTTACTTATTTTTATTCCAATTTCAATAATTACACAATCAGATGCAGGAGCCATTCAGGCGAACAGTCTAATATTTTCTTTTAGTCGTTGGTACACAGTTTTATATAATATTTACTGGTATTTTTCTCAGACGCTTTTTAATACTGAACAAAATCCGGTTTATCATCCTCACTTAATTACCGCGTATTCAATTTTAGAAATCTCATTGTTTTATACTGGAGTAATATTTTTGTTACTTATAGCTATTATAAAGAAACGAACTGTTTTTTTATTTATCCTGTTACCGCTTATTTTGGCTTATATAATATCTCTTCTTCCAGTTAGTGGGCTTATTCAGTTAGGGATGACTGATCATGCGGATAGATACAGCTTAATTCCTACTGTTTTTATATGGCTTTCTATTGGATTGGGAGTAACCTGTGTTTTATCTAGCAAGAATCGATTATTAAATAAATCAGGCTCTTCAACTTTATGGAAGCCTAAATTCATTACTATTGCTTTATCTTGTTATGCGATTATTCTGATTGTCTCTAATATTCAGTATCAGAAACAGTGGAAAAATAATTATATACTTTTTTCTTATGCAAATACCCACAAAAATGTTAACGCACATATATTGATTAGGTTAGCAGATATGGAGATGTCTGGAGCAAACTATAATAAAGTTTTAAAATTAATTCAACCTTTGAGTACTGACTCCAATTGGAAACTAATTTCAGATTTTTATAAAGTGTCAATTTTATATAAATTAAATCAAAATAAATCTTTAAATTCACTTATGAAATTAGAATCTTTGTATAAACTGCATTTGAATAGGAAAATATTTAAAGAAAAATACTGTAAAATTAAACAAATGCTGGCTTTTGCACGTGAGTCAACAGAAAATAGAAATTAATCTTTATGTCCAAGGTAACTTCTATAAAAAAAATTATCGATAATGAAATATTTTATCAGCTGATAATAATTCTGGTAGTATCTTTGCTGTATTCTGTATCTATAAATTATCCCATGTATGATCTTTGGGATGATCTTGCATATATTTTAAATAATAAGCATCTATCTTTATCGATTCCTAATTTTATTTACTGGTTTAAACATTCTTGTGTAGGTTGTTATATCCCTTTGACAATGATCTCATATATTTTTGATTATAGTTTGTGGGGGTATAATAGCTTTGGATATCATTTACAGAATGTTTTTTGGCATATAATAACAATTATAGGAATATTTCAATGTTTAAAATTATTTAAAATAAAATTATGGATAATATTTTTTATATGTCTTTTATTTGCAGTTCATCCTCAAAGAGTTGAATCAGTTGTATGGTTGTCAGAAAGAAAAGATTTACTATGCGGAGCTTTCTACTTTTGGTCAATTTATTTTTATCTTAAAAAATCATATAAAGCTTTTTCTATTATTTCTTTTATTCTATTTATAATGGCTATGTTATCTAAACCGATGGCAATTAGCTTACCTATAGTTTTATTACTCTATGAGTTTTATAGAAGAGGAAAGAGCAAAGACTGTATACTGAAGACTGAAGACCAGAGACTGAAAACTGGAGATGAAAAACGTGGTCTGTGGTCCGGGGTCCGTAATCCGTCATCTGTAACCCAAAATCTAAAATCCAAAATTCAACATTTAGTAGTCTTCCGTATTTTCTGTGCATTCCGTGATTGTTTCTTAAGTCTGTGGTCTACGGTCTGTAGTCTACTGTCTATATATAGGCTTTGGCCATATTTTGTTGTAATGATATTATTTATTCCAGTTATTATTATGGCACAGGGAAGTGCTGTACATTTAAATTTTGATATTCTAGGTCGAGTTTATATTATTTTATATAATATTTTCTGGTATTTTAAGGAAACATTAATTCCTACGTCGTTAAATCCTGTATATCCTTTCGTTTCATTTGACTATACAGCTATTTTGATGATAATTTTTTATTTTGGGATATTGTTATTAATAATTGTTAATTATATAAAAAACAAACATCTTTTAGTTTATTATATGTTGCCTCTAGGCTTGTGTTATTTGGCTTCTATCTTACCCGTTGCGGGAGTAGTAAGATTGGGTTATATAGATTATGCTGATAGGTATAGCTATATACCTTCAGTTTTTATATGGTTTATTTTATCTTTAATGTTAAATGAGATCCTCTACAGTAAAAAGCATATATATAACAGTAATATTAGTACAGTTAAAGGCTTTTTTATTGGGAAAACAAAACTTGTATTTGTTTTTATGTTCTGTTATTTGATGTTATTTATAGCTATAAATTATAATTATCAAAAAATCTGGCGAAATCAAATGACGTTATTTTTTTATTCTTCAAATCAAAAGCCGACAAGTATGCATAGTTTAGTATTATTAGCAGGAGTTGAATATCAAAATAGAAACTATAGTAAAATATTAGAAATTTCTGATAAGTTAAATAATTTCAAAGGAGGGAAAGTAATTGCTTCCTATTTTAAAGCAGTTGCTTTATTTTATCTGGACAGACAGCAATCTATTAAGTTATTACTTGAAATTGAACCAGTTTTTAAAAAATGTTCAGAGCATGCAGATAATTATTTTAGAAAATATATTGATATTCTTGCACTAATCAGTACCCATTACAATTTTATTGGAGAAAAAGATAGAGGATTGCTTTGTATAAATAAAATTTTAGCAATCAGCAAACTCGATTATCACAAAAGGTTGTTTTATTTAGGATTAAAAGAAGAGTTGTTAGGTAATTATAAAAAGGCAGTATACTGGTATAAAATTTATTTAAGTGAATACCCATATAGTAAAGTTACTTTGAGAAAAATTGAATTTTGTAAGCAACAAAGCAAAATCAAGAAATAAAAAAAATATTTTATTTAGATCTTTCATAGATACCAATCCAGTTTTCTGATTTAGAGAGGGATTTTATATTATCAGGTTTCCAATAATAATAAGATTTTGATTTATTAATATTAACTAATCCAATTATTGTATATTTGTGATTACTTATTAAATCATTTAAGTAATTGAATATTAGCTTATGGGAAAATGAACGTTGAAGCCAGGATGTATAGACATTTACGTAAATTATATATTTAGGTTTCAGTTTATTGATATCATTAATAAAACTTTTCTGCATTGATAATGCAAATTTATGTTTTTCCATCAATGGATACATGTGAATAAATCCGCTTGAAGACTTTCGTTTAGAATAAAAAAATATCTGAGGTTCAGAGCCAAATACAGCGATAGTATCATCTTCAGTGGTATTTTTATTTATGTATTCCGCAATCGCTTTTGACTCATTAAAAGGGTTTGATCCATAATTTAATCGGTTGGTTTGAAAAGGAGTCATAAAAAAGAGATAGCTGCTTTGTAAATAAATAGTTTGAAGAATGCAGATAATAAATATTATCATAATAGCTAAGCTGCATAATTTGTGCTTTAATCTGAAAATTGGAAGATTTGGTAGGATATCAACAGTTAATCCAGCTAATATTGCTGCACAGGGAATTAATAATATGAAGTAGTGAGCACGGAAGTAAAACCCAGGGCATATTGATAGCATAGAAAAAAAACACAAAAGCATTAAAAAAAAACTAAATTTGATAGATCTTATTTTTATAAACAAGAACATCAATCCCAAACCTATAAAAATCCACAACAGTCGAGCAGGTCCCGTCACATATTCGAAAGAACTTAAAAAGGAATTTAATGCTTGATTTATTGCGAAGTTAGAAACATATTCCCGAGCATAAATATATGTCCAAAACCAAAAGTTTTTAAATATACCAATATAAAATATAAATGATAGAACTAAACAAACTAATAATACTAAACCAAATAAAAAATATGATAATCGTTTGAGAAGGAATATCCAATCAGTATTATCTATTCTTATTGAATAGTAAACTAAATAAACGGTAGCCGGTATTGTGAAAAAAATACCATTTTGCTTCATAAGTAAGGCTGTCCCAAGTGAGAGTCCAGAATAAAATAGATACTTATCGCTATTATTTTTAAGGCCGTATAAAAGTAAAAATAGGCCAACTGTAACAAATAAAATCAAAAAATGTTCAGAATTTGCATGAATTCCTTGAAGAGTATATGTGATGGATAACAAAGCAAATGTTGCTGTTGAAACAAGAGAACCGGTTTTACTTAAAAAAAACCTTGATAATAGATATATAAACAGAATATTAATAGAGTTAATGATAAGAAGACCTGTGTGAATGGCATGCGATGTTTGCCCAAACAGTGAAATGATTAATGCATAGGCAATATGTAGGCCTGGCAACCTCATACTGTAGGCTTTGAGATATGGTGGAATCCCCTGTAGCATTAATTGAGCTGTATATGCATAGCCACCTTCATCGCGCTCTAATGGCACATCTAATAGTCTAATACGTATTATTGCTGTAATGACAATAATAATTATTAGAACAAGCCAATCTATATTTTTTTTAGACAATATTTTGAAACTATTCATAATAAATTGAATTCTTAATTTTACTTATGTAGAAATTGTTATTTTGTAATAATTATGACTAATAATGCTTAGTATTGAAAATATTTGTTTTTATAGCTTTTTGTTATTGTTATTTTAGTATATTTAGAATGTTCCTTAATGTATTCCAACATTTTAGATTGTTCACCAATAATACCATAGGAACTGATTAGCATTTTTAAGGTTCTTGGGTAATAAAAATTCCAATCTTGATTTTTCTCTGAAATTGCTTCTAACATTGGTTTTATTTCCAGAAATAATTTAATAGATTTTTTTTTATTAAACTGATTAATAACAGAGGCTTCATAAAAAGTAGCTAATACACTTTTGTTAAGTTTCAATTTTTTAACAATTTTATGAAGATTTCTATAATTAGCTCTTTTTAATTCTGTGTCTGCTAAAGCTATAAGAACAATATTATGTGCAGGAGTGTAGTTAGAAGCGTATGTGAATAAAGTATAATTATTTTCCCATTTACTTTGATACTGTACATTTAATACTATTAGAACAATTAGATATAAAAACAATATTAGAAATATAAATTTCCGCTTTAATAATAACGTTGTGTTTCCTTCTTGTCTAGATTTATTACTAATATATTTTTTACTGTATAGAAACATGGTAAAAACTAAACCCACAGAAAACCAAATAAATACAGATGGAATATAACTGTATCTGTCAGCACGAGTTATTGATCCTAGTCTTATCAGTCCCACTACAGGCAATAGTGATATAATGAATGCAAGTATAATTGGGAGTATAGTGTAAATTAAAAAAAAACTGTTTTTTCTAAGTATAATAATAACAACTAATATACTTCCCGAATAGAACAATATAAGTTCAATAAAGTTGTTTAGAAATACCTGGGAAGGGTATAGTGGGTTTTGTTCAGTAGGGAAAATTGTCTGAGAAAAATACCAATATACATTATATAAAATAGTATATAGCCTGCCTGAAGAAAATGTTTGATCGTACGAGTGAGCAGTGCTTCCCTGTGCAATAATTGAGATAGGAATAAATATTATTAAAATCAGAAAATACGGCCAAAGCCTATATATAGACAGTAGACCAGAGACAGTAGACCAGAGACTTGAGAAACAACCACGAAACGCACAGAAAATACGGAAGACTACTAAATGTTGAATTTTGGATTTTAGATTTTGGGTTACAGATGACGGATTACGGACCCCGGACCACAGACCACGTTTTTCATCTCCAGTTTTCAGTCTCTGGTCTTCAGTCTTCAGTATACAGTCTTTGCTCTTTCCTCTTCTATAAAACTCATAGAGTAATAAAACTATAGGTAAGCTAATTGCCATCGGTTTAGATAACATAGCCATTATAAATAGAATAAAAGAAATAATAGAAAAAGTTTTATTTACATTTTTAATATAAAAATAAATTGACCAAAAGTAAAAAGCTCCGCACAATAAATCTTTCCTTTCGGATATCCATACGACAGATTCAACTCTCTGAGGATGTGCAGCAAATATTAAACAAAGCAAAAAAGTTATCCATGATTTAATATTGAATAATCTGAAACATTTATATATTGCAATCACTGTTACGATATGCCAGAAAATGTTTTGAAGGTGATAACCAAAACTATTGTATGTCCATACAGTGTGGTCAAATATATAGGATAACATTGTGATGGGGATGTAATTACTGGTATTGATATTTGTGAACCAGTATTTAATATTTAGGAAAGAAGATTCAATGTGTTTGTTATTTATTACATAACCGTCATCATCAAATATTTCAAGGAAAGGAAAGTTCATAGATATATAAAAAACAGCCAAGATGATTAAACTAAGAGCTATAAGATAATACAAATCTTTCTTACTGCTTAATTTCAGGAACTTATACATAAATTTTACCGTTTAATATATCATTAAAAAGTTGAAATTATTTCATTCAGCTATGGATTATCAACTGGCCATTTAATATAATTAACACTAGTTCAATAATTGAAAATTATAATTTGTAAAGTTGAGCGAATGAGCAATTAGTAGCAATGGAAATATATTAGAATCATATATATTTTTTTGCAATTATTGTTAATACGGCACCTCTATTTAGTATGCCAGAAGCAAAGAATTCAGTTACAGCCAACGGTATAATAAGCAAAGATAAAAGTATCCATAAGCATAACTTAATATAACAAGATAATTTTTTTTTATCCTGCTTAAGAAGAAAATAGAAGCTGTTATTAGGCAGGAAAAAAATGAATTTATTGAAAAAACTCTGAATAAAACCGAATATGTTCTGTTCTACTGAGTAAGTACTTTTGTAGATAATTGTATAGTTGTTTTTGTTTAATAGCATATTTAAATTTTTTAGTGAGAAATGATAGTGATGTCGTGGTAAATCCAAATGAAACCAGTGATTTTTAAAATAAAATGATTGAAAACTGTTAAAATTTGGCACACTTAAAACTAATAATCCTCCAGGTTTGAGAATCCTGGTCAATTCTTCAAGAGTTTTCGTTGGATCTATAAGATGCTCGAAAACATGCCATAGGACAATAACATCCATAGAGACTGTTTTGAAACCAATATCTTTTAAATCTTTTTTAAAAATAGTAAGTTTATCTTCATGAGTGCTGGTAAATTCTTCTCTTTCCACCCCAAAACAGTCAAATCCCTTTTTCTTGAAAGCATTAAGTAGAAGTCCGCGTCCGCAACCAATATCTAATATTTTACTAATTGTTTTTTTGTGCGAGGGTACTTTAGTAATATATTTAACTATTTTATTCGCTCTATACTTATTGGCCAGTACTACTGCTTTTTCTACAGCTGAAATAAATTTCAAACGCCCAGCTCCATAGTATGTTTGTTGATAATATGTATTAAGTAGCTTTTTATCAGGCAGTGGATATATTTGCACCATACCGCATATTTTACATTTGAGTAAATCAAAATCTAGTCCTATATTATCGAAGTCTCCTACAGAAAATAGCTTTATGAAATTATTACTTTTACAAACTGAGCAATTATGTGAAATAGTTTTTTTCATTTTAATTTTTATTCAATTATTTAATAGTGATTACTGTGTAGATTAAAATAATAAATATAATATAAGTTCATATATTTATAATAACAAATTCGTATGTATCGTTTTAATATGTTACTCATTAATTTTAATCTATAATAACTATTAGTATCAGAAAATATGGAGAAACCAGTATGCTTTGTTTTCAAATTCTGATAATATAGTTAAACCAAATGGCTATTCTCTTATTTTACTCGCCGGGATAGAATACTCACAGAGTAATTATATAGAAGTATTTTAAATATCTGATAAAATTAATAAAAATTATACTGGCAATCTAATGTCAAAGTATTTTTATGCTAAATTATTATTAGTTGAACCAGGAAATAAGAATATAGAGAATAGAATTGCAGTTTGTTATGAAAAACTGATAAGCAATAGATAATATTATAATGAGAATCTTTAAAATTAAAAAATATTTGTATAATAGAAACATGATGTATCAACTAATATTAGTTGCAATTGTTTGCTTTATTTACTCATATTCTTGGAAATTTGAAAATCTTAATAATTGGGATGATCATGTTTATATAGTTGATAATACGCATTTAGCATTTTCTTTTTCAAATATATTTTTCTATATCAAACAATATTATTTTAAAATGTACATTCCCCTAACTATGTACTCGTATATGCTTGATTATAGCATATGGGGATTGAATAGTTTTGGATATCATCTTCAAAATATTTTTTGGCATATAGTAACAGTTCTTGCAGTTTATAATTGTTTTAGACTGTTTAATATCAAATCATGGATAACGCTGCTCCTTTGTATTATATTTGCAGTTCATCCGCAAAGAGTTGAATCTGTAGTGTGGCTATCTGAAAGGAAAGATCTTTTATGTGCTGCATTTTATTTTCTAAGTATATATTTTTATATAAGAAACAAAAATAAAAGATTTTCAATCATAGCGTATCTGTTTTTTATACTTTCGATTCTCTCTAAACCCATGGCAGTTAGTTTGCCGATTATTTTATTCCTTTATGAGTTTTACAAAAGGAATAAAGATAGACGAGAGACTAGAGACATTAGACAAGAGACAGAAGATAAAAAATGTGATCCATTATCCGTGGCCCTTGAACCAATCACTCATCATTCATCATTCAACATTCAACATTATTTAAAGCTTTGGCCTTATTTTCTACTTTTAGCTATTTTTATTCCTGTTTCAATAATTACACAAGGTGATAACCCTATTATTTGTTTGCCAGTAACATTCTTTGAAAAACTTTACGTGGTCTTTTTTAATGTTTACTGGTATGTTAAAGAAACACTGTTCTCTACAGAATTAAATCCTGCATACCCCATTATTACATTATTGTATTCTGTTGTAGAAGTTACTGTTTTTTATATTTCATTAATAATATTAGCAATTGTCATGATTTGTAGGAATCGCAATTTATTTGTTAACAAAGTATTACCTTTAATATTGTGCTTTATAATTTCTTTATTGCCTGTGATTGGATTAATAAGGTTGGGTAAAACTGACCATGCAGATAGATATAGCTATATTCCTTCAGTATTTATTTGGTTTGCTGTTGGTATTATACTAACAAAACTAATTTATTGCAACTTTTCAACAATAAATCAATCAACAAGTAAATTTTGTTGTTTTTTGTTGTGTAATAAACAATTTATTTTTATTGTATTGGTCTTATATTCAAGTGTATTGGTTTATAAGAATATTCAGTATCAGAAAAAATGGGAAAATATTAGTACGTTATTTTATTATTCTATTAACAAAAAACAGTATAATAATTTAGTTCTAATATCTTTAATAGATATTGAATTTTGTCGTAATAATTATCACCAGTCAATTCGACTTAATAAAATTCTAAGAAGTAAGCCAGGTTATGATCTAATTGCTGAGTATAATACTGCTATGATAAAAAATAAACTTGCTAGAAAACCATCAATTGAATATCTCATAGAAATTGAACCCAAATTTTCAAGAAAACTACAATTTGAAACTATACGTGATAGGTATGTAGTAATACTTAGCTATATTATCACATATTATGATTTCCATAGTAATATTTCTAAAGCTTCAGAGTATATAAGTAAAATGTTAGCCTTGCCAAAGTTAAGTGATTTTATGAACGTTACCTGTTTAGGATTAAGGGCATTTTATATAAAGGATTTTACATTATCTATTTATTGGTTTAAAAAAGCATTAGAAATCCAACCTCAAGATAAGTTTGTTTTAGATAAGTTAAAGCAGAGTAGAAGGCAGTATAATATAAAATCAGAAAAATAAGCAAGTTCTGTTGTGATAATCCAATAAAAAAATAAACCGGCAAATTTTAGTCATTTATAACCTTGTGTATGTAATATAAGAGAAATACAGTTTACCTATGAAAGTGTTATCATCAAATAAAACAAGTAAAATTGAATTTTGTTTTCAGTTTTTTTTAATATTATTAGTTTGCTTTATTTACTCATATTCTTGGAAATTTGAAATATTTGATGATTGGGATGATCATGTATATATATTGAATAATAGATATTTATCAATGTCCTGGTCTAATATATTATATTGGTTTACACACGACTGTGTTGGTGTTTATTTACCTATAACAATGCTTTCATATATGGTCGATTACTCAATATGGGGATTTAACAGTTTTGGATATCATCTGCAGAATATTTTTTGGCATATAGTAACAGTTCTGGCAGTGTATAACTGTTTTAGACTATTTAAAATCAAGTGCTGGATAACACTGCTCCTTTGTATAATATTTGCCGCTCATCCACAGCGGGTAGAAAATGTTGTATGGCTTTCTGAAAGGAAAGATGTGCTATGTGCTGCATTTTATTTCCTCAGTATATATTTTTATATAAGAAACAAAAATAAAAGATTTTCAATCATAGCGTATCTGTTTTTTATCCTTTCGATCTTATCCAAACCTATGGCTGTAAGTCTGCCGATTGTTCTATTACTGTATGAGTTTTACAGATGGGGTAAAATTAGACAAGAGACCGAAGACTATAGACTGGAGACTGAAGAAAAAAAATGTGATCCATTGTCCGTGGCCCTTGAACCAATAACTCATAATTCATCATTCAACATTCAACATTATTTAAAGCTTTGGCCATATTTTTTGATTTTAATTATATTTATCCCATTATCATATTCAACACAGTTTAGTGATGGTTTTAATAGTACTCCAATATCTTCTTTCTTAAAAATCTATACAGTAGTATTTAATATTTTCTGGTATGTAAAAGAAACACTATTTTCTACTGACCTTAACCCAAT
>Ga0307988_1001912_pt1 | contig 10935 bp, 10 predicted proteins | sample EllFjometagen183_FD_203166 | JGI IMG/M metagenome (GOLD analysis project Ga0307988, IMG submission 203166) | Marine microbial communities from Ellis Fjord, Antarctic Ocean - #183 | ecosystem: Environmental > Aquatic > Marine > Unclassified | place: Southern Ocean | collected 2014-10-08 | reverse complement strand
AATCACATTTATAAATAACATGGGACAGTTTCTTATATTTGCTCATAATAACAAAGATAGGCAAAGCCATCAGAACATTACCACCAGCAAAGCAGGTGGTTTTTTAAGTTGAAATAAATGATAAAAAGCAAAATTTCTTATCAATTAATTAGAAAAATGGAAGGGAGTAAAATAATAGCTTAAAATATTTCTAACTTTGTTACCGCTCTGAAAAACTAAAATAATGAGGAGAAAGCTAAATCGTAGAAAGTTTATAAGAATTGTATCAATTGCAACGGTTGGGAGTGCAACTTTGGGAGCATGTATCAATGGTAAAAAAGAAGTAAATAAATTGGTAATTTCTCCTTCTGAAAATAAGATTTCAGAGAATAAAAAAATGCCTCGGGATTTGGTTATGAAACTGCTTGATCAGAAGGTAAATAATTATATGCAAATCTCGTATAATTGTGCTCAAAGCAGTTTCGCAGCATTAACAGAGCAGTTTGGTTTAGAAGGAGATAATATACTAAAAGCCCTAACTCCTTTAACAGGAATAGCGGAAAGAGGTGAAACTTGTGGGGCTGTGATTGGACCGTTAATGGTTTTTGGTTTAGTTTATGGCCGCGACAAAAATAATTTAAATGATTGGGAAACTTACAGAGATTCTCTGGTCCCGTCAGGCAAATTCTGCGACCTTTTCGAAAATAAGTATGGCAGTACAATGTGTCATGATATTCAAAACAAAAAATATGGGAGAAGTTTTAATTTAACAAATCCTACTGAACTTAAAGATTTTCAGAAAGCAGATGCTACAAACCAATGCAGTGCCGTTGTACGAAAAGCAGTACAGATTGCTGCTAATATAATTCTCGATGAATTCAATTAACATAATACATAAAATTTAATTATTGAAAGTTAATGCACTAAAAAAACAATAAAATGCTAAAAATATCTATCCGTTCTATTTCAACAATTCTCATCTTGTCGGTGACAATCCTAAATATATATGGGCAAAATAACAAAATTACTTTTACCGATGTCACCCATAATGCCGGAATTGATTTCAAATACACTTTTGGAGATTACAGTTACGAGAATATATTAGAAAGTAGCGGTTCGGGAATAACGATATTCGATTATAATAACGACAACCTTCCTGACTTATATATGTTAAATGGGACTTATATTGAAGGCATCTCCGATGTTTCCGGGCAAGTATTTAAAAACACTCGTAATAAACTTTATAAAAATAATGGCGACGGAACTTTTACCGAAGTCGCACATGAAGCCGGAGTTGATGATGTAAACTGGAGCATGGCAGCCGGTGCTATTGATATTGACAGCGACGGAGACGAAGACCTTTATCTATTAAATTACGGTCCAAATATTTTTTATCGGAATAATGGCAATGGAACTTTTAGCGATATTACTGAATTACTGGAACTTAAAGGACCAACACTTTTAAATGGTTTTACAAAATGGAGTGTTGGTGTTGCTTTTTGGGATTTTAATTCAGATGATAGAATTGATGCCATGGTTGGAAATTTTTTAGCATTTGATCCCGGGTATATTTCTCCAACTACACCTGATATGATGCCACATCCATCGGAATATAAAGGACAGGCAACAATGCTTTACCAACAACTTCCCAATGGAAAATTTAAAGAGGTAACAAAAGAAAATGGCCTGTATTTCCCCGATTCAAAATGTATGGGAATAACCATTTTTGATTACGACAACGATGACGATCTGGATATTTTCCAAGGCAACGACCACCAGTTAAATTTCTTATTCAGAAACGACAACGGGAAATATACCGATGTTGCCATAGCAAGTGGAGTTGCAGCAAACAGTCATGGTGTTCCAACCGGCTCGATGCACGGCTCAATTGGAGATATCGATGGTGATGGATTAATAGATTTGTTAGTAACCGATCTCAGGTATGGTGCAATGTACAGAAATATTGGAAATGGTTTGTTCGAAGATATTACTGAGAAAAGTGGCATTGCATCCTCGTTTGCTGGAAAAGGTGCCTGGGGTGCAACAATTTTCGACTACGACAACGATGGCGACCTCGATATATTTTCTGCAAACGGAACCGCAGAGGAACTTATTCTTCAACATCCGGTACTTTTGGAAAACGACGGGAACGGGCACTTCAAAGATATTGGTCCTGAAAAATCTGACTATTTTACCACAAAAAGGTCGGGAAGAGCTGCCGCTGTTTGGGACTACGACAATGATGGAGATATGGATATAATTGTATCACATATCGATCTTCAAGCTACACCCATACTTCTTAGAAACGAGGGTGGTAATTCAAATCATTGGCTTGGCTTAAAACTGATGGGTAAAAATGGACCCGCCTCTGCAATTGGAGCAACTGTAATTGTTAAGTCAGGTGATAAAAAACGAGTTTATGTAAATCAATCGGCAACAAGTTATCTTTCGTACAACGATCCTCGCCTGCACATTGGATTAGGGAAAAATAAAAAAATTGATCAATTAGAAATACGTTGGTCGAACGGGAAAAAAGAAATTTACGATAACCCACCAACCGACCGTTATCTGACAATTAAAGAAGGAAGTGGCATACTATAAATACAGAAAATTCATTTATATTTTTTGAAAATATTTTAAACTAAACCAACTATTATATGAACAGAATTATAATCCTATTATTTATTGCTTTTTCTTTTAATTCTTGTGTCAGCGAAAAAGCTAATATTAAGCCCAACATCGTTATTATTTTAACTGATGATCAGGGTTGGGGCGATTTAAGCAACAAAGGAAACACCAACCTTCACACACCAAATATCGATAAACTGGCAGAAACCGGAGTTACTTTCGATCGGTTTTATGTTTGTCCGGTTTGTTCGCCAACACGCGCTGAACTACTTACCGGTAGATACCATGTTCGGGGAGGAGTATATTCTACTTCGGCTGGAGGAGAACGATTAGATTTGGATGAAACTACAATTGCGGATGTTTTCAAAAAGGCTGGATATGCAACAGCCGCCTACGGAAAATGGCACAACGGAATGCAAGCTCCCTACCATCCAAATGCACGTGGATTCGACGATTATTATGGCTTTTGTTCAGGACACTGGGGAAATTATTTCTCACCCATGTTAGAACACAACGGAGAAATTGTAAAAGGCAACGGTTTTATAATCGACGATTTAACCGAACACGGATTGCAGTTTATGGAGAAAAACAAAGACAATCCATTTTTTCTTTATTTGCCTTATAACACACCACATTCGCCAATGCAAGTTCCTGAAAAATGGTGGGCTAAATTTGAAAATATGGAATTAGATTTGGTAAACCGCGACCCTGAAAAAGAAAACATTTTGCATACGAAAGCAGCTTTGGCAATGTGCGAAAACATTGACTGGAATGTCGGGCGAATTTCATCAAAAATTAAAAAATTGGGACTCGCTGAAAATACAATTATTATTTACTTATCGGATAATGGACCAAACGGATGGCGATGGAATGACGGGATGAAAGGACGAAAAGGTTCAACCGATGAAGGAGGAGTTCGCTCCCCTCTTTTTATGAAATGGGAAGGAAAATTAAAAGCTGGAAAAACAATTACAGAGATTGCCAGTGCCATTGATTTACTGCCAACTTTAACAGATTTTGCAGATATTAGTTACGAAGCGGAAAAACCCCTCGATGGAATAAGTTTGAAACCTTTGATAATGGAAGAGAATCCGGAATGGGAAGATCGATTAATAATTAACTCGTGGCGACAAAGAACCAGTGTACGAAGCCAACAATATAGATTGGGTTCGGGAGGTCAACTATTTGATATGATAAACGACCCCGGACAAAACATTGATATTACAAATGAAAAACCTGAAATAGCAAAACAACTAACTCAGGCAAGGGAAAAATGGATAAACGAAGTTTTAAGCGAACTCCCTGAAACTGATTCACGGACATTTACAATTGGTGACCCGGATTATAAATACACCCAAATTCCGGCACGAGACGGAAAAGCACATGGCAAGATTAAACGCTCAAATCGCCATCCAAATTGTACATTTTATACCAATTGGGTGAATGTTGAAGATAAAATTACCTGGGAAGCAGAAGTTTTAGCCGACGGTGATTTCGAGGTGGAAATATATTACACCTGCTCTGTTGAAAACATCGGCTCAACATTTGAGCTTAGTTTTGGCGAAGAAAAGATTCTTGCACAAATAAGCGAAGCACATGATCCTCCATTAACAGGTATGGAAAACGACCGCGACCCGCGGATTGAATCGTATGTAAAAGATTTTAAAGCACTTAAAATAGGCACGATTCATCTGAAAAAAGGAATGGGAACTTTAACACTAAAAGCCAACGAAATATCTGGTTCTCAAGTTATGGATTTCAGGCTTTTAATGCTGAAAAGAATTTAACCGGCCTGAATATCATCAGCACCATCCAAGTGGCCCACTAATTTAGAAGGGTCGTGAATTAAAATTGGAATATGTTGAGGACAAATCCAGAAATCTTTGTTTTTAAACTCTACATGTACTAAAGGTACTTCTTGCTGGTCTTTTTTGCAGAATACACAAACTTTCTCCATAATTTTTACTTTAAATTTTAAGCGTGCAAATATGAGAAAAAAATATTAAAAAGTATTTATTTTGAAATGAATTGGACAAACTTGCATACAATACTCACTTCATTTTTTTATCTTTCGAGTTCGAAATACATCATAAAATGAAATTATTCCCTATTACTTTTTTGATCCTTATTTTTCTCCATGCCGGTAAATCAGGTTTGGCACATCAATCGGCAAATACAGAAATTAAAACATCAGAAAAAGATACTATTTTAATTTATTTAAAAGATTTTGGTTTAGATAAAACCCGAAAAAAAGATTGTGTTAAAATTATTAATAAAGCTTTAGAAAATATTGAAAGGACAAATCCAAAAAAGCTTATTTTTCAAAGGGGTGAGTATCATTTTTACCCGGAGCACACCCATCGGAAAAATTATTTTGAGTCGAACACCACCGATGAAAACCCAAGAAAATGTGCTTTTCTTTTTGAAGATATAAAAAACCTTATTATTGAAGGAAATGGCAGCACTCTAATTTTTCATGAGCAAATGCAACCCTTTACTTTCGACAATTGCGAAAATATTATTCTAAAAGATATAAATATAGATTGGGATCAACCCTTAATTGCGCAAGGAGAAGTATTAAAAGTAACCGAAGAATTTATAGAACTCGGAATAAATTTAAAAGAATCGCCGTTCAGAATTGAGCAGGGTAAACTTTTTTTTACTTCCGGGACATGGATCAAAGAACCATGGAAAGCCTCGATGGAATTTGACCGCCAAGGCCGTTTTGTTGTTCCACAAACCGGAGATTCGGGATGTTTGGGAAAAGGCTGGGAAGGTTATCTGGCAGAAAACATAATTCCAGGTGTTATTCGTGTGCATTTTCCATTCCAGCGCAAACCAGGCCTGCGCAATTTTCTGGTTATGAGACATGCCGAACGAATTCATTCTGGTATTTTTATTCAGGAGTCGAAAAATATTACTATCGAAAATGTAAATTTGTACCATGCAACCGGGCTTGGGATTTTAGCTCAATTAAGCGAAGATCTAACATTCGACCAATATCGTGCAATTCCCAACAGAAATAAAAACAGGTACTTCGGCGGAGGCGACGATGGTCTGCAGATTTCCAACTGCAAAGGATTAATTACAGTAAATAATTGTGAATTCGAAGGATTAATGGACGACCCGATTAATGTTCACGGAACAGGTGTACGCATCGAAGAGATTATTTCTGAAACGCAGTTAAAATGCAAATTTATGCATCACCAAAGTGTCGGATTAAATTGGGGGCATCCCGGCGATAAAATAAGTTTTATTGAAAACTCAACAATGATTTCAATTACAACTGGCGAACTAAAAAGTTTTAAACCCTTGGATAAAGAAAACTTTATACTCACTTTCAAAAATCCGATTCCTAAAAATTTGGAAATTGAAGATGCACTTGAAAATCTTACCTGGAGTCCCGACTTGCATGTTTCCAACACACATTTTAAAAGTTGCCGTGCGCGTGGATTATTGATTTCTACACCCGGGAAAGTGCTTATTGAAAACAACATTTTCGAATCGAGTGGAAGTGCTATTTTAATTGCCGGCGATGCCAACGGCTGGTTCGAATCTGGTGCTGTAGCCGATGTAACTATTAAAAACAATGTTTTTACAGAATTGTGTAATACAAGTTCGTACCAATTTTGCGAAGGCATTATTTCAATTTATCCAATCATTCCTGAATTGGATGAAAACACTCCCCAATTTCATAAAAATATAAATATAGAAAGCAACGAATTTCATCCATTTGATTATCCAATTCTTTACGCAAAATCGGTTGATGGTCTAACGTTTAAGAACAATACCATTTCGCGAAGTTATACTTTTGAACCTTATCACTCCAGAAAATACACTTTTACATTTGAAGGAAGCAAAAACATAAGCCTTTCAAATAATACTTTTTCTGACGACGTGCTTGGAAAAAACGTTTACTTAAAATGGACAGATAAAAAGGAATTAAATTGCACTCCAGAACAAAACCTTACAATTGAGATGGAACAATAAATTGCCAATTAATAACATCAAAAAATAAAATGGAAAACAACGACATAATCCGCCGAATTAGATATTCTTTCGATTTCAACGATACAAAAATGATAGAAATTTTTGCCTTAGGAAATTCAAAAGTAACTCGCACAGAAATTAGTGGATGGTTAAAAAAAGACATCGACCCGGGATATGTGACATTATCCGATTTTCAGCTTGCCGTTTTTCTGAATGGATTAATTATAGAAAAACGTGGAAAAAGAGAAGGCTCAAAACCAATTCCTGAAAACCAACTAAACAACAATATTATTTTCAGAAAACTCAGAATTGCATTAAATCTGAAAGACGACGATATTCTGAACTTGCTTAATTTGGTCGATATAAAAATTAGCAAACACGAATTAAGTGCATTTTTTCGTAAGCCGGGGCAAAGTCAATATCGCGATTGCAAAGACCAAATTCTAAGAAATTTTTTACGCGGAATGCAAATGAGGTACCGCGAAAACAAATAAAACGACTATTCAATAACAAAAGTATTCTTAAATTCAACAGTACTTTTACTTACTATTTTGCTGAAAACAAATGAGAATTACACTACTATTCATATTTTTGTTTACCCTAAGTTTAAACGTTTTTACACAAAGTCTCAATCAACTATCTTTTGGCACAGATTCTACTTTTGAGGTTATAACCTGGAACATCGAACATTTTCCGAAAAATGGCCAAACTACAATCGATTCAGTTGTTGAAATTATTCAGGCACTGGATATTGATGTGATTGCTTTACAGGAAATTGACGACAAATCGCAATTTATTAAATTAATAAATTCTTTAGACAAATGGGATGGATATTGTGTTGACAGTCAATACTCTGGATTGGCATATCTCTACAAAACCGAAAATGTTAAATCGGTAAATATATTTGAGATTTATACGACTTTATGGACCGAATTCCCAAGAGCTCCGTTGATAATGGAGATGAAATTCAATAATGAAAACCTGGTAATAATTAACAACCATTTTAAATGCTGCGGAAATGGAATTCTTGAATTAAACGACACTGGAGATGAAGAAACACGAAGATTAAATGCCAGCATATTACTTGATCAATATATTCAGGAAAACTACCCAAACGACAAAGTTATAATTTTAGGAGATCTCAATGACATTCTCACCGACAATGAAAGCAACAACGTTTTCGAACCCTTTTTAAACAAACCTGAAAGCTACCGTTTTGTTGACATGGGAATTGCTGAAGGCAGCGATACTTTTTGGTCGTATCCCTGGTGGCCGTCTCACATCGATCATATTCTCGTTACAAATGAATTATTTGAAGCATTCTTGGATACAAATACAATAGTTGAAACCATTCAAATAGATAATTATTTTAGGGGCGGAATGAGTGAATACGATGATGTTATTTCTGACCACCGACCGGTTGCTTTAAAAATATCGAGCCAGGAAATAACAAATGCCAATAATTTTAATATGGTTAAAACCCAATTAAGCAACTTCCCAAATCCTTTTCAAAACTCAACTACAATTCTATTCAATTCAGCAGATTCAAATACTAAAATTGAAATCTATAATTTAACCGGACAGAAAATTGAAAGTTTTATTATAAATAGAAATCAGACTTCGGTAATTTGGGAAACAAAAGACAATTCAAACGGTATTTATTTTGCAAAACTGTTTGAAAACAATAGAATAAAAGCAACAAAAAAGATGATTTTATCAAAATAATAAAACTTAGTTTTAAAAAAACAAGTAGTAAATTTTATGAAAACAATAGGACTAATTGGTGGAATGAGTTGGGAATCGTCAGCAGTTTATTACGACTTAATCAATAAAAAAGTACGCGAAATATTTGGGGGATTTCATTCTTGCAAAAGCATAATGGTTTCGGTTGATTTTGCTGAAATTGAAAAGCTACAACATTCGAATGAATGGGAAGAACTCGACAAAATGATGGCAACATCGGCAAAGCAATTGGAAACTGCCGGAGCTGATATTGTTGTACTTTGTACCAACACCATGCATTTATGTACACCTGCAATTCTCGAAAATATATCAATTCCATTTTTGCATATTGCAGAAGCAACAGGTTTGGAAATTGTAAAAACTGGCTTGAAAAAAGTTGCATTGCTGGGTACAAAATTTACCATGGAAAAAGATTTTTACAAAAAGTACATTTCTGACCATTTTGGAGTGGAAGTAATTATTCCTTCAAATGAAGAAAGAGAAAACATTCACCGAATTATTTATACGGAGTTGGTACACGGAAAAATAATAAACCACTCGAAAGAAATATACAAACAAATTATTGAAACATTGGAACTGCGAGGAGCCGAAGGAGTAATTTTGGGTTGCACTGAAATACCTCTTTTAATTTCCAACTCCGATGTAAATATTCCAACCTTTGACACTACAAAAATTCACGCCGAAAAAGCTGTTGAATGGGCCATAAATTTATCATGACAATTATTACTATCTTGTTCAAATAAACCAATAAACTATTTCAAAATGAAAAAATATCTTTACTTATTTGCATCGCTTTCAATATTAGTTTTCTTGATAAGTGCGACAATTCCACCGAAAGAAAAAAATGGAGTTGGTACAAAAGCACCCAAAAAAGCGGAAGTTATTTTTGACGGTTCGCGAAAAATGTTGGACGAAAAATGGACTTATTGGGAGGGGCCGCGATTTTCGTCGGAATTGCCCTTAAAATGGGGAATTATTAACGACCCTGTTAATAATGGGACAGTAGTAAACAGCAACGACCCCAATGCAAAAGGAGGCAAATATGGCACAGCCGACATGGTTACCAAAAAGAAATACCGCGATTTTAGATTACATGTAGAATTTCTGGTTGAAAAAGAAGGTGGCAACAGTGGAGTTTATCTTCAAAACAGATACGAAATACAAGTTTTAGACGGCGATAAAACCAAACATGGAATGGGTGCTGTTATCAACGAAACAGAATCGCCATACCATCTTTATAACGGCATTGGAAAATGGAATGCATACGATATTACTTTCCGCGCAGCACGTTTTAAAAATGGTGAGCTTTCGGAAAAAGCTTTGGTTACGGTCTATTTTAACGGACAAAAAGCACATACCAATGTTCTTATTAATCAGGTTTGGGGAGGTGCTAATTCTGGTTTAGACGGTGGTAACGACGGTGGCAAAGGAATTACAGACAGACCGGGCGGAATAAAACTTCAGGCTGAAGGACATCCTGTTTTGTACCGTAATGTGTGGATTCAGGAATTGGATCTGAAAAAAGCGGAAACTGATTTTTAATGGTAATGACGCCAAAAATAGTTGGTGAATGAGATCAAATAAAATTATAAGGCATAAATAAAAAGTGCTTTATAATTTTATTTGAGTCAATTCAAAATTAAGTTACACCGCCAATCCAACCGATTTCTTCCTCCTATTTCCAATATAAATTGCTATTCCTCCAGTAAAAAACATAAGTAAACTATAAATTGCAGGGGCAATTGAGAATGCCGTGCTTCCGAGCAAAACAACAGCAATTGAAATGGCAAGAGTACCATTCTGAATTCCTGATTCAATGGAAATAGAAACTGCTTGTTTACTTTTAATTTTAAACAATTTGGCAGAAAAATAACCCACAAACATTGTTGCTGCATTTAAACTCAAAGCAATCAAGCCCGCCTGCTCAAAATAAGATATCATATTGTCCCTTTCCTTTATAACAATTCCTATAATGACCAATACTATAACAATTCCGGAAGCTGTTCGAACCGGCTTAGCCATTCTTTTGGCAAAGGGTTCTTTGAACCGACGCACGAGCATTCCTATTGTAATTGGAATAACAACAATTACAAATATTTGAGCAATTGTTTCAATAATATTAAGTTGGATCATCTGACCTTCTTCCAGAAATTTAAGCAAAGCAAAATTCACAATAAAGGGAATGGTTAAAATAGTAATAAAGCTACTTATTGCTGTTAAAGAGACAGAAAGTGCTAAATCTCCCTTTGCCAAATGCGCTATTAAATTAGAAGTTGGTCCTCCCGGGCAAGCCGCCAAAATCAATATTCCAATTGCAATGTCGGGGTGAAGTGGAAACAAAGAAACCAATCCAAATCCAATTAATGGTAACAAAATTATTTGATTAACTAAGCCAACAATTATCGCCTTAGGATAAATAAATATCCGTTTAAAATCTTCGAGAACTAGCGACAATCCCATTCCTAACATAATAATGATAAGAGAGAGTGCTAAAATAAGGGTGGAAACTTTATCCATAAAATTTGATTTTTAATTTATGGCGATGAATATAGAGATAATATCATATGTGGAATAATTCGCGCGTGTTTTTATGTA
>Ga0307988_1001909_pt1 | contig 10940 bp, 10 predicted proteins | sample EllFjometagen183_FD_203166 | JGI IMG/M metagenome (GOLD analysis project Ga0307988, IMG submission 203166) | Marine microbial communities from Ellis Fjord, Antarctic Ocean - #183 | ecosystem: Environmental > Aquatic > Marine > Unclassified | place: Southern Ocean | collected 2014-10-08 | reverse complement strand
TGGCGCCTGCCTTGTGATCGATTTGCTGAAATCTGACAAAGAGCATGTCTATGACCGCTGGTTCCATGGTGTTCCTGACAAGTCGAACGGTCTTCAAGGGATCAATCTCGACATGAAGCCGCGTACTGAGCCGCTTGGTGAGATCGACGGTTACGATATGCTCTCGAATTTCCATGCGGCAGAGACTGCTGGCAATTTCAGCTGTGACTGGAAAATCCCCGCAGAGGTGGCTGATTACCCCATGACACTTTCCCTGCAAATGTTGAATGACAGTCCGCTTGAGGCTGTGCATGGATTTGAATGGTCGCGGCAGTTCAGGACACCCGAAAAAGAATTCCTGCTGATGCGAAAGACCGCGCGTAATGCTGACTTTATCGCATTGTTTGAGCCACGGCGTGGCGGCTCAAAAGTGAGCGAGTATGCCCGTTTCGATGTCGTCAATGCACAGGGCGATCCTGTCCCTGACGCCTTGGGTATCAATGTCACTGTTAGCGGCAAACGCTACGAGATAATCGTGAATACTGCTGAGAACATGATTCAGACATCTGTAGGAACTACCGACTCGGCGTTAAGTATTACCGTCAGGTGACATGCGGGGCTTGAGCAGAGTTATTTTCTCTATGCACATGTAAAGGAGTACCCATGAACCGCAAATTATTAACTTCTATTGCCATGCTTGCAGTTATAATTTTTGTACTCGCTTCATCGGCTTTCGCTCAGAACATTATTGTTAATCCAGAGCCATCGGACGAGTTGTTCGCTAATCCGGGTATGGGTTGGCAGACATTCAACCGTTTTGCCGACGAGGACCCGAATCTTGCGGGTTTGCCAAGCGGCTCTGCATATTTCAGATTATACTGGAGCGAGGTTGAGTCTGAGGACGGGATGATCGATTTTGCAATGTTCGATGAAATGCTTGCACACGCTCACCGCGCCGGTCAGAAATTAGCATTCCGCATCATGTGTGCGGGGACAGACAATGATTATATGCATGTTCCGGCATGGCTCAAGGAGAACGGCTGTCCCGGCTGGGAATATTCTTATGGCGAGAGTGAAGTGAAGCACTGGGTGCCCGACATGGACTCAGCTGAGTTCAAACATGCACATTACCGGCTTATACGTGAGCTGGGCGCGCGTTATGACGGCCATCCCGACCTGGATGCCCTGGACATCGGCACAGTCGGGCTTTGGGCCGAATGGCATATGAGCGGCACAGGGCTTGACATGCCGTCGGAAACAACATGCATTGAGATAATCGACGAGTGGTGCGATGCGTTTCCAACAACGCCGAAAGTCATGCTTATCGGCTACGAAAAGGGTATGCTGCATGCTGTTGAGCGTGGCTGTGGCTGGCGTGCAGACTGTCTGGGTGATATGGGTGGTTTTTCAGACACCTGGAATCACATGGAAAACATGTATCCGCAACGTATTGAGGAAACTGCTAAAGATGCCTGGATGAGAGGGCCGGTTGCGTGGGAAAGCTGCTGGACTATGCAAAAGTGGGCGCAAGAGGACTGGTGCATTCCCTGCATTTTTTCCTATGCACTTGATTACCACGGAAGCTATCTCAACAACAAATCGGCGGCAATACCCGAAGGCTCTCGAAAAGAGATTGAAAATCTGCTTATGAAGCTCGGCTATCGTCTCAGCATTCATAGGTTCACATGCCCGAAAAACCTGCTAAAAGGCGAAACCTTCGATGTAAATATTATCTGGGAAAACAGCGGAGTGGCTCCACCATACCGCGACTACCGGCTTGCGATACGTTTGAAAAATAATACAACAGCTGCAACAGAAGTGCTCCTGACAGATGCTTCATATCGTTACTGGCAACCCGGGAAATTCAGTGTCACCATAAGCCCCCAAATACCTGAAAATCTCTCCGGCGGTTCATACGAAATAGCAGTCGGCCTCGTAGACGCTCAGAAACGCCCCCAGGTGAAGCTTGCTGTTGATGGAGGAGAAGGTATGTGGTATCCAATGGCTGATGTGACGCTTAAATAGACGGCGCTACCTTTATGTTGAAATATTGGAGGAGAATTTGAAAGATTCAATGTCGTCCCGTGAACGTCTTCTTGCAGCGATCAATCATGAGGAAGTGGACAGAATACCTATCTGTTTCAGGGATGTTGCACCGCTCGAGAACCGGTGGAATACTCCCTTTGAGCGTGTTCTTGTCCTCAGGGAGCTCGGCGTTGATGATAAACTCTTTCTCTATCCGCCGTCAACAGATACAGCTACTATTGAAACTGATATGACAGGTATGATCTATGCCGTATATGGCGCTTCCATGTGGCCGATTCACCCTGATGTGAGAGTCCGTGACTGGACCGACAATACAGTTGATGAGCGTTACCCCGTCGCGGTCAAGGAAATCGAAACACCGAAAGGGATGCTCCGCTCATCGGCACGTATTACTGACGACTGGCAGGTGAGTGCTCTGCCGCTGGTGTCTGACCACCTCTGGTCGCGGGGAATCGACTACCCGGTGAAGGGCCCTGAGGACCTTGAAAAGCTTCGCTATCTCCTTCATGATCCATTTGCAGGAGATTTGAGCTCATTTCATGAAAACGCCCGTTCTGTCAAAGATTTTGCCGCGAAACACGATGTCCTTGTTGAGGGTGATGTCAACAGTTTTACGAATATCGCACTCAGTCTGCGTGGCCCGCAGAATCTCATGTGCGACATCGCCGATGGGAACGGCCTTGCCGATGAACTGCTCGAAATGGTAGCGGCATGGAATCTCAAACGGCTTGAGCTCATGCTTGATGTAGGTATTGACACTGTTTATCACACTGCCTGCTATGAAACCACGGCTTTCTGGTCGCCCGACATGTACCGGCGGCACTTTCGTCCTCACCTTGAGAAAAAATTGGCGCTGATCCACGAGGCCGGTGCGAAACTGCATTATTACATGGATCTCGGTGTCATGCCGCTCATTAACGATTTTGTTGAGATGGGAATCGATATTCTGTCAACGCTTGATCCCGCTCCTTTAGGCGATACCGATATCTCCGAGTTTAAGAGCCGTGCCGGGAAAAATATCTGTCTATGGGGTGGTGTCGATGCGCCGCATGTGATTGAGCAGGGGAGTGTGGATGATGTTCGCAGTGCAGTGAGGGACATTATAAAAATCGCCGCTCCCGGTGGCGGTTTCGTGCTTTCAACCGCAGATTCAGTCTGGGAGAAAGACTCGCTTGATACTGTGATGACCTTTATTGAGGCAGGTCTTGAGTTTGGGAAATCTCCGCTTCTACTCTGACCGGTGTATCAGAATACTATGAGCAGAATTCCCGTCAGCACTGCCATAAAAAGCGCTGACAGCCGAGGATGAGGCCTGACCGCAAAGATGCTGACACCGTAGCTTAGCACACATGTCAGAAGAAATACGGCGCTCATTTTTATGAGAGAAGGGGCTGGGAGGAAACTGATGAGGACAGCTATAGCCCCGTGCAAAACATAGTGAATAATATATACGGTATAAGAGTTGTCGGCCATAGTCCCGCTGATAGCTTTTCTTGTGTTGAAATACTTACTGAAAATATCGAGCATTAAAACAATGAGGCAGAGGACGAGAGTGGCTCTTACGAGCGACCGGATTAGTATCGTTTCTGTTGAATTGCCAAGCTCCAGATAAAAATCGGTAAAAAGATAGAGTGCAAAGCTTGCAAAACTTGCCATATACCAGTACTTCGCACCATGAAACATATTCCCTGCACTGAACCATTTCCCCTTAAACGCATATAATCCAAGAATAAAATACACGACATAGCTGCTTGTCCTTGCGCAGTCGGAATAGACAATATTGAAAATGCTGACAGGTTTATAGCCCCAGCCAATTGCAAAGGATACCATGAAATAGAAGACAGCGGAGAGAACTCCTGCCGTAATGAGAGCTATGATTATTTTTGAACTGGAATGCTCTTTGTCGTGCTGCTTACTGATAATTTTGCCGGAAAGAACATACAGCAGCGTGAAAAGCACAAAAAATGCAAACAACACCGACAGGAACCAGAGGTGACGGGGTGAGAGCTGTCCAGCTTTAACGAAGCCTGTGTGAGGGGTGAATATAATTGCCATGAAGTTCATGAAATGATCGCCGAAAGCCATGACTTCACTGCCAGCCCGTAGCTGTTTGAGCATGTCCAGGAAATAGACCGACAGTGGAAGCAGCAGGAATAATCCTTTCAGCCAGGGTATCCAGATTCGCAGGAATTTTGAGCGCAGGAATTTCTGAGGACCCTGTTTCCTGATTGATGCCAGTGCGAAATATCCCGCGATAAAGAATAGCATCGGCATCATGAATATGTCGGTGAATCCGATGATGAATCGATATATTGTTTGTGAAATGTTCTGTGTGCCGTCGTAACGTGCATAGATAAGCGCCGCATGCTGGAGAATGACGAAGAAAATGACGAATGAGCGTATATTGTCGAGATAGTAAAGGCGTTTTGACGTGGATTTATCAGTACCCATACTAATTGTCTCCGCTTTTGTTGGCTTTTTGTTAAAGTTTTTGCTACACGTAGTCGAAGCATTCACCTTGTGCTGTGAACGCCTGATTGTTAATACACCATGACCTGCTAAAAAGGTTAATGCAGTATATTTGTCGGCAAGCTCTTAGTCAAGCTCAATTGGTATGATTAATTGTTTTTGAGTCTTAGTGATAGACTTTTTACTTGCGCAAATTGAGAGTTTGATGCATACTATCATAAGTTGATTCAACATCTTACACTAACTATGGAGGAATTATGAAACGTTTTCTATCGCTCTCATTTGTACTTTTAGCAGTGCTTGCCATACTTGCAGGTCCAGCGCAGGCTGAAATCAGACCAATCAATCTCTGCCTGTGGGAAAATATATCGGTTTTCCCTGCCAGTGATGAAATTCAGGGCCTTCGCCTGAGTATTTACGGTGTCAGTAGCAAGGTCTCAGGTGTTGATATTGGCGTTGTTTCACGGGTGACCGGTGATTTTCTTGGCGCTCAGTGGAGCTTTGTCAACTGGGTTGGTGGCAATGCTACGGGTTATCAGGAAGGAATTGTCAACTATGTTGAAGGTGATTTCTTAGGGTGGCAGACCTCCGCAGTTAATGTCACAAATGGATCATTCAAGGGGCTTCAGTCAGCGTTAGTAAACAAGGCCGGAGATGTCAGAGGTGTACAGATTGCCATAATTAATCTTGCCGAATCGCTTTATGGCCTTCAGATTGGACTCGTGAATATTAACAATACACCGAATCCTTTTCCGATTTTCCCGATTGTAAACTGGTCATTCTAATGTGACAAAGAAATTTGAAAAAGGGCGGGGACATTTTCCCGTCCTTTTTTTGTGCCCTGACGAGAAAATGTTTTGCCTCTGACTTTCAATGTATATATTAAAAATGATGTATAGTTATGCAATTTCCCGACACTGTAAATCAGGAGCGGATACTATGAAATATGTTCTTATCCTGCTGATTAGCGCAATTATGTGCCTGCCCGCTTTATCGTTTGCACAGTCTGTTAACTACAGCATGCTCGATCCCAGGCCACTGGATTTGTCGCGTGATCCCGATATCGACATGTATATTGGAAGCTGGAAACAGTCGATGCCAAAAAGCACTCACGGTTCGCTCATTGAGCGTGATATCCACACAAAGGGCGACCCGCTGAAACCTGAACGTCCCGGCGCCGTGCTTTTGTATGCCGAGCGTTTCACCTATGCCACACTTGCTGAAAGGGCTGTTACTGTTCCGCTGACACTTGTGGGCGAGCAGGAAATATTTTATATCCTCGAAGGCAGGGGTGAGATTACAGCTGCTGGTGAAACCGCTGGTCTTTTCAGCGGCATCGGGGTGCTCATGCCTCCGGGAATTGAGTTCAGCATGAAGAATACGGGTGACTGCCCCTTGACAATGTATCTACTTTCCGAGAAAACGCCGCCGGGATTTGAACCGCTCAAGGCAATGCTTGTCACCGATGAGAACAAGTCTCCCTGGAATAAGGGTAATCCCCACTGGGTGGGTATGTCCAAGCCGCTCTTTAATAAGAGTCAGGGCCTTGCAGCAATTGGAAATATTATTACCGTCACTCTTGATGCAAATACCATGTTTCATCCGCACAGTCATAAAGTTGGTCAGGAAGAGGTCTGGACAACCATAAAAGGTGATACCCGTTTCCTGCTTGGCAAAGAAATCAGGCCTCAGCCGCCTGGAACCGCCTATTATATTCCACCGACCGGTATAACAGCTCATGGCAACATCAATATATCCGACTCAACAATAAAACTATTCTATTTTTCACGCTTGAGCGATTGAGTGTCGGTGGACACTTTTTGATCTGTAGTGTTGATTCAGCCTTCACCGAGAGGATGCTTCGCGACACTGTCCAAATTGTTCGGCATCAAAAACGATCTTATTATAAGAAGCTGTTATGAATTCAGACAAAATAGATATTCCGAAAAGTTTTTTTAGCCGGTATGAAACAAGGCGCGGATTTTTCCGGGACATGGGCATAACATCCACTGCCGCTATAGCCGCATCTATTGGTGTGAATGGTTGTGCGAAACGTCAGTCCTTAAGTGAAAGTGTCCTCGCTCCGGCAGCTGAACTGACTGAGAGCAGCTCGGTATCTTTTGCGCATGGCGGCGACCGGCGCGAGATGATATTTGAGACACTCAGGCCATTCTGTGACGAAATGAAAACTGCCATAGCAGACAAACAGGTGATAATCAAGCTTAACTGTGTCGGTCAGAATGGCCATCCGCTCATGGTGACACATCCTGATGCGGTCAGGGCTGTGCTTGATTTTCTGAAACCGATCTATGACCGTCAGGTTATTCTCGCTGAGTCAACTGTGCAGAACAAGAATCCCGAGAAAACCTTCGATATTTTGGCTACCGTCCCCTCGAACGTGAATATAATGCCCGTATAGTCGAGCTGAATAATGAACAGACTGATTATTGCTGGATACTCGACGCGAATCTCTATCCGACCCGTATCAGGATAGTCAAACCGCTTCTTGACCGCAGCAATTATGTCATTTCGCTCACTCGCCTGAAAACCCATAATGCTGTCGTCGCCACTCTTTCACTCAAGAATGTGGTTATGGGCTCGCCCTTAAAAATTCCATCGCAGGGTATAAACGAAAAAGGCAAAATGCATGCCGCCTCCAAGGGTGATCTCAGCCCGAAGATGATCAATCTTAATATATTCCTGATGGCGCACCGGGTCCGTCCTGATTTCTCAGTGCTGGATGGTTTCGAAGGGGTTGAGGGGAATGGGCCCGCACACGGCGACCCTGTCAATCACGGTGTTGCTGTAGCAGGCTCTGATTACCTTGCTGTCGACCGTATTGGCGCAGAACTGATGGGAGTTCCCTGGGAGCATATCGGTTACCTGAATTACTGCGCGACAGCAGGGCTTGGACAGGCTGAGCTCTCACGTATAAAGATAATCGGCGGTGACTATAGGGAGTATATCCGAAAATATAGCCTGCATGACAATATTGAGAGGCAGATGAAATGGAAATTGCCGATGGATGCATTGTAATTGACGAAACGGAACTGAGCAAGCGCAACAATAACTGAGCGAATTTGTGCATCACTGATAATGAGGAAAAGCTATGACAAAAAAACTGGACAGGCGCAACGCAATCAAGGCTTCAATTGCGGCAGGATTTTCAGCTGTCGGTGCTAAACGTGCACACTCTGCTGTCTTGCCGAAAGTTACCGATGATCATCCGCCGTTTCTCACACCATTTAGTCCACCCACTAATTTTAAGCGCGACCTGACACCCGGCACGACACCGGTCCGTCTGGCCTCATGGTCAAAAAGTACGACAATCGACTACAAACGTGATGGCGGCATCAGTATCACTGAAATGGTAAAACGAGTGCGTGATTCAGGTTACACCGCTGCGAATGCTTCAATTCGCCGGAGTATCTGGCTTGATGCCTCAGACAGCGAAATCCGTGAACTTACGGACGCCCTGAAACGCTATGACGTCGATTTTTTCGATATGCACACAACCGGCAGCAACATACATCCCGATCCAGTTGAGCGTGAGAAGGTCTACCGTTATACTGTCGATTCCTGTGTAGCTGCGGAAAAAACCGGCTGTAGAATGGTGACTACTCATACGGGAAGCGCGGGAAACGAGCGTGCCATGTCCCCGCACAAAGACAACTGGACATGGGCCACCTGGAAGGAATCGGTCAGGGTGATGCGGAAAATCCTCAAAGACACTGCCGGGATGAAAGTCCCGCTTGCTGTCGAGGCTACCAACATGACCGCCATGAATAATCCCCGTGCGCACCTGCAACTCATAGAGGAAATCGGCGATCCGCGTCTCAAGGTCTGCATCGATCCGGTGAATATGATTAATCTCAGCTGCTACTACCGTAACACCGAACTGATCGAGGAGTGTTTCGATCTTCTAGGTAATCACATCATTGCAGCTCACGCCAAGGATAGCTATATCCTGCCGAACAAAATGTCTGCTTATATCACTGAGGTGGCGCCGGGGAAAGGTGTTATCGATTACGAAACATATCTGGTGAGGCTTTCACGGCTCGACTGGCCACGGGTTCTTTTGATTGAGCATATCCCTGACGAAGAGTATCCGGGAGCTAAAAAATATATTGAAGATACCGCCGCCAGAGTTGGCGTGAAAATGTATAAGTGATGATTTCTCACAAAGATGCTAAGACGATAAGAAATACAAACTTAATAGCGAATAATATGGGACAGAATTATGATCTCAAAATGGATTTTCACCTGTATTGTCAGCTTCATTATAATCACTACATCTTTGAGTGGTATATCTAAAGAAAAAGACTATTGTATTCGAGTTCGCGATGCAGGCATTAGTATTGGCTCGCTGCCAAGCGGCACATTAAATGCTATCACTGATGTGAAAAATGTAGCTGTAGGGCACACTACTATTATTCGGGGCGAGAATGTCAGAACGGGCGTGACAGCGGTTCTGCCCCATGGTGGAAACATATTCCGTGATAAAGTCCCCGCCGCTGTATATTTGGGTAATGCTTTCGGTAAACTTGCAGGATCAACTCAGGTCGAGGAGCTTGGAGAAATTGAAACGCCCATTGTTTTGACCAATACTCTGAGTGTCGGAACTGCAATGTCAGCTCTGGTCAGATATACCCTTGATTTGCCGGGGAACCGTGATGTGCGAAGTGTTAATGCCATTGTGGGGGAAACAAATGACGGGTATCTCAACGATATCAGAGGAATGCATGTCTCCGTTGATGATGTGATAGATGCAATTAGTACAGCACAAAGTGGCTCGGTTAAAGAGGGGAGTGTCGGTGCCGGAACCGGTACAAGAGCTTTTGGATACAAAGGGGGGATAGGGACATCTTCAAGAATAGTTAGAATTGGAGGAGACGAGTATACTGTCGGCGTTTTAGTACAATCTAATTACGGGGGGGATTTGACGATCAACGGTATAGCTGTCGGCCGTGAGCTCAAGAGAGCGCAAAAGAATGATGACAATAATGGCGATGGTTCATGCATGATCATCGTTGCGACCGATGCACCGCTTGATGCCCGTAACCTTAAAAGGCTTGCAAAACGTGCTCTCTTTGGGCTGGCACGTACAGGTTCGGTCATGAGTAACGGATCGGGTGATTTTGTTATAGCATTTTCCACTGCATACCGTATTCCACACGGAGAATCAAAAATTACTCTACCTCAGTTGCTCTCAAATAATGTCATGACACCTCTATTTCAGGGTGTCATTGAAGCAAGCGAAGAATCAGTCTTAAACTCCATGTTTATGGCAACAACAGTAAAAGGACGTAACGGCCACATAGCAAATGCATTACCCAAACGCGAAGTAATCGATATACTTAATAAGAATAATTCTGTGCGTTAACTTATTATCTGTGATCAAAAAATACAAAGGGGTAACAATGTCACATTCAATTACAAGAAGGAAAGCGTTTTCTATAGGGGCGCTATCAGCGGGAGCCGTGGCCGCGGGGGCGGGTAATAACGCTGAAGCTATCGATCTCAAGGATACCAGGGGAAATGATTTTATGCAGGGGTTCAGCCCTGTTGATAAGGTCAAACGCGATCTGACACCTGGCACAACGCCGATACGTCTTTCATGCTCCGGCTGGTGCCTTCACTACAGCGAGGGTATGGACATTCCCGCCCGTGTCCGTGAAATCCGCGCTGCCGGTTACACCGCCTGCGAGGCCAACGACAACTGGAAAAAAGCCTCCGACTCGGAAATCCGGGAGCTGAAGGCCGCGCTCAAACAGCATGACCTCATGTTCTACACCATTCACCGCTGCATCAACAATATTCATCCCGACCTCAACGAACGTAGAAAAATCAACAAACAGGTCGCTGAAAATGTGGAATGCGCCGAAAAACTTGGCATCGATTTTATCGTAAGCCATACCGGAAGCTGTGACGTGAGCCCCACTCTCCCACACAAAGACAACTGGTCTCAGGAGACCTGGAAGACCTCAGTCGCTGCACTCAAGCAGATTCTGAAAGACACCAGTGGCAGTAATGTTGCTCTCGCAATTGAGGCGCTTAACCCCTGCAATATCAACACTCCAGAGTCGCATGTCCGTCTGAAAGAGGATGTCGGTGATCCCCGCATCAAGGTCACCCTCGACCCGCAGAATATGCTCAACATGACGAGCTATTACCGTACGACTGAGCTGGTCAACAAATGCTTTGAGCTGATTGGCGAGGATGCCTGTTATGCCCATTGCAAGGATGTCAAACTGAAAGAAACCATGCTGCCGGCATTCGAATGGGTTGTGGTTGGAACCGGCGGGATGGACTATGAAAACTATCTTTGTCACCTGAGTCGTATGAAAAAAACGCGTCCGCTGCTTCTCGAATTTCTCCCGAAAGAGAAATACCCGCTTGCGAAAAAATATGTCGAGGAAACTGCTAAAAAACTGGGTGTTAAGATA
>Ga0307988_1001908_pt1 | contig 10944 bp, 9 predicted proteins | sample EllFjometagen183_FD_203166 | JGI IMG/M metagenome (GOLD analysis project Ga0307988, IMG submission 203166) | Marine microbial communities from Ellis Fjord, Antarctic Ocean - #183 | ecosystem: Environmental > Aquatic > Marine > Unclassified | place: Southern Ocean | collected 2014-10-08 | reverse complement strand
TATCAAAAGCCTTTACAAAACTGGCACAACTGGCACCAATATCAAAAGCATCAGCGTAGCGCTCCTTCCCCTGCAGTCTTCCCTGCAGTAGTATTGCTGTAGCTGGTGAAATATATTCAGGTGTATCAGTTGCGGCTATGAAAAGATCTATATCTTCAGCTGAAATACCGGCATCTTTAAGTGCGGCTAATGAAGCATTCTCAGCAAAATCAGCACTTGTTTCATCCAAGCCCCTCAAATGAGCGATATGTCGGCTCTTTATGCCCAATTTAGCTGCTAAACGATCCCCATCGAACTCTATTCCCGCCAGATCAGCAAGTTGACTGTTTGTTATAGATTTTCCCGGTACATAGAGACCGGTACCCAGTATTTTAACCATATTATCCATCCTTTCATTAAGGGACTATTCCACGTGCCAGATACCCAGCTATCTCAGTGAGACGATCCTCAATCTGTACTACATTCTTACTGAACAGAACTTCAATACCCAGATAGTGGGCAATTCCTATTAAATAGTTGCTGACTGTGAGAATTCCCTGTTCCCCATTGTGCAGGAAAGGAGTATCACGAAGGTTCCGTACATACCCATTCTGAAATTTATTGTAATAATCCGAGACCGACTTCTTCACGACAAATTCAGCCTCACGTACAATCTGATAGAATTCCGGATGCCGAATAAAAAGCTGCACAAACAACCAATAGCCTTGAATTTCCCGATCAAGTCTGTTTATACCGTGGGAAAGATGTTCAGTAATATAATGCCGCACCGTTTTACCGATAAAAATAATTATCTCCTCAAGGAATAACTTTTTACTGGAAAAATGCGTATAAAATGTACCTACAGCATATCCTGCTGTATGCACAATCTCATAGATGCCGACCTTGTGAAATCCTTTACTGCCAAAAAGAGAGATGCCGGTCATAAGGAGCTTTCTCCGACTTTCCGGAGTCTCTTCAATGGAAAACTCAACAGCAGGAGCGGGAATAAAGAGCCCGTCACTAAGGGTATCAGAGAATACTCCATTAAGAATAATCTGTTTAATCGTCTCATAGGAAAATTCCTGATTTTCATAAAGCGACCGGGTAGAGATAAATCGCAGTCCTGAAACAATGAACAGGTACTCTGATTCGCTGACATCTCTGCGGAATACCAACTTTAGCGAACGCAGAAAGAGCTCTCTCAACTGTTTTTCATACTCTGGAAACCGATACTGACCCTCACGAAACAGGGTAACCCATTGACGGTATGAAGTTCCGGCACTAATAAGTACTTTGATGAAGCATTCAAGCCGCTCTTCAAGAGTATTCCCCTGAATATCACTCATCTCTCCGGAAAAACGCTCCAAGAACCGATCAAGAAGTTCAGAAAAAATCTTCTCTTTATTTTTAAAGTATCGATAAAAAACCCCGTTTGAGAGGCCGGCTTTTCTGCAGATATCTGCAATAGATGCAGTTTCATACCACTGTGACGAGAAGAGTTCCAGAGCTGACTGCATTAATCGGTCTTTTGTATCTTTAGCCATACGTCTCCAAATAGTTTCGGAGAATTCTCAGAAAAAGTTCGGAATCCTCGACAATTATTGAGTGTCCTACTCCATCAAGCAGCATTACTTCTGCCTGCGGAAGCAGATCTACTGTTTCACGAGCCATCTGCTCTGTTATGAGAATATCCTTTTTACCCACCAGAAACAATACAGGACGATTAAACCCATTAGCAGAATGTGCAGCATTAAAGCCGGAAAGTGTACGGGCATGCCCTTCAAAAGAGGCAGGGTTCATCATATTTGCATAATCTACTGCACGTTCAATAAATTTCTCATCGTTCATTTCCGGCATGATAGCTTTTAAAGCTTTTTTCAAAATCGCACGGTTTTTCCGGTAGAGTGCAATTATCGGGTAGGACTCTTCGGGAGTTTTCAGCCCATATACCGAGGAGGAATCAACCAGCACCATACCCTTCACCTTATCCTTATGTTCATAGGCAAACTGCTGGGCAACAGCCCCGCCCAAACTATGCGCCACCAGAAAACAGGAATCAATTTTCAGTACATCCAGAAAGCCGCCCAAGTACTTCGCGTATGAAGAGATCTCAGAGTCGTCTATTCGTGATGAGAGTCCGAAATTCACCATATCAGGTGCTATTGTTCTGTATCCGGGAATATCCATCAATTGGTCAAACCAGATACCGCTTCCAAGGTTCCCATGCAGATATACAATGGCCGGGCCCTCACCCTTTTCAGCATAGAACATTTTTTGTCTATATACCTCTGCGTAGTTTCCTGAACGTTTTCTTCTGCGCTCCAGAAATACCCGGAATCTGATATAGGGATATTGGATATTCCGGCCTAATGAAGCTAACCCATAGGCGATTCCATGAGGAAAGAAGAGTACAAATATGATGAGCAAAGGTCCTATAATCAGCGACATGGGAACACTGCTTCTTGAGAAGAGAAAGGGAATTCCTGCTATAATTATTGCCCCGATAAATCCGCCTTCGAAGGTAGCCATACCACCAATAATAATCATTGAGAGCAGGTTTATTGATATTCCGAGACCAAAGTCAGGTGGAGAGATATACCTAATAGTATGTGCGTACAAGGCTCCGGCCACACCACCGTAAACAGCACTTATCACAAAAGCCTGAAGTTTTACCCTTGTAAGATTTACGCCGAATGCATTAGCAGCTGATTCGCTGTCACGCACCATTTTAAACCGCATCCCGAAGGGAGAATTAATTATGGGAAGCATCATGGCATACATAACACCAAACATCCCAAGATTAAAAAGATACATACCAAATCGGCTATCAAAGAGACGCGGAATATTGTAAATCCCTGTATGACCGCCAAAAACATCCATTGCAGAGATTAACTGCTCTACGGCAACCCCAAAAGCCATCGTAGCAATAGCCAGATAGAATCCTTTTAAACGCAGCGCCGGAATTCCTATCAGCAGACCCAGCAGGCCGGCCAGAACTACAGAAGCCAGTAGATTAAACGCAAACGGAAGTTGGAACTTCATGGTAAAAACAGCCGTAACATATGCACCTATGGCCATAAAAGCCCCATGACCAAGTGATATCTGTCCGGTATACCCGGAAAGAAGATTTAACCCAAGAGCCGCGATTGAAAAGATAAGAACCTTTGAAAATATGGTAAGCATAAAATTCTGATTCATAAACAGAAGCCCGGCTGCCAGGCAAAGGGTCAGCAGGATTACAAGTTTTTTCATGCTACACCCTTCCTTTATAATGTCGGCTAAAAAGACCTGATGGTTTAAATGTCAGAACAAGAATGATAATTATCAGCACTATGGAGAGCTGATAATCGGGAGATATGTAGGCTCCCACAATTTTCTCCAATATACCAAGAACCAGCCCGCCGCCGATCGCTCCAAAGGGGCTGCCGAATCCTCCAAGTACTCCTGCGGTAAAACCGTATATCTGCATATTGGTCATCATCTGAGAATGCACATACGCCTTCGGCGCAATAAGAATTCCGACAATCACGCTAAGAGAGATTCCAATACCCCAAACAAGTGCATCAATTTTCTTTGTATCGATTCCGACAACCATTGCGCCTACCGCATCTTCTGCACGTGCACGTGCAGCCAATCCCCACCTGGCATATTTAAGAAAGAGTGCCAGGGAGATGGAAGCTATCAGGGCTACAGCCGTTATCATCAGATCATTCAGGGGTATTATCAGTTTTCCGGATCCCAGATGCATGACAATAGGAGACCCGGCCAACAGCTCAGGGAACTGCTGAAAATCTGTTCCCCAAATAAGAATTGCCAGTCCTTCAAAGATCATGAGTAACCCCAGCGTTATAATCAGCATACCGCCATGTGAGAGATTCTTAACAGGGCTCATAAGACCCCGCTGAATTAAAATTCCCAGGATTCCCCCTGAAAAAAGTGCAGCAGCTATTGCAAAAATCACACTTCCCGTCCAGCTGTATATCGTAAAGGCAATGAAGGTCCCGATCATCCCGCTGGTTCCATGTGCAAAATTCATTACACCGGCAGACCGAAAGATAAGGGCAATTCCAAATCCCATGAGACCGTACAAGGCTCCCTGAGGGATCCCTAAAATTATACTCTGCAGCAACAACATATCAGACTCCTACATCCCCAGATAAGCTTTTCGAACAGCATCATCATTCAACAAATCAGAGGCTTTGCCTTCGGCGGCAATTGATCCAGTCTGCAGAATATATGCCCGGTCGCTTATCTTTAGCGCCTTGACCGCATTCTGTTCAACAAGAAGAATTGCCATAGACTCTCTGAGTGAAGTGAATACAGAAAAAATCTCATCAACAATTACCGGTGCCAATCCTAAAGAGGGTTCATCCACCATTAACAATTCAGGACTGCTCATCAGTGCTCTGCCGAGAGAGAGCATCTGCTGCTCACCTCCGGAAAGAGAACCTGCATCCTGTTTAAGTCTCTCTTTCAATCGCGGAAATAGTGAAAAAACCAATTCCGTACTTTTTTCTATCTCCCCACGTACAAAGGCTCCCAGGCGGAGGTTCTCTCCAACACTCATGTGAGGAAATATGCGTCGGTTTTCAGGACAGAGAACCAACCCCTCCCGTGTCCCTCCGGAAATTTTTCTAGGAGAAATCTCTTTCCCCCTGAATACTACCCGGCCTTCTCTTCCGATAATATTCTGAATTCCAAACAGTGTAGATGTTTTACCGGCACCATTTGATCCCAGCAAAGAGACTATTTCTCCCTGCTTAACGTGAAATGAGATGGATTTCACCGCTCGGATATGTCCATAACTCACTGAAAGATTTTGCACATCCAGCAATATCTCTTCCTGTGCACTTTTATGATTTGCCATCTTGATCCTCCCCCAGATATACCCTGATCACCTCAGGATCCGTGGCAATTTTCTCCGGTACAGCCTCTGCAATCTTCTTACCAAAGTTCATAACTGAGATAATATCGGAAATAGCCATAACCATATTCATATCATGTTCAACAAGCAGAATCGTGATTCCGCTCTTATTAAGCTTTTTAAGAATCTCATTAATTACTTCGGTTTCCTCACCATTCAATCCGGCAACCGGCTCATCCAGCATTAACAGTTTTGGTTCAGCTATTAAAGCCCGGGCCAGTTCAACTCTTTTCAACACGCCGTAAGAGAGTTGAGAGGGAAAATAAGCCAGTACATGTGAAAGACCAAGCAGTTCAGCGGTATGCATAACCTGCTCCTTCACTTTCCCGGCAAACTTTATCTGCTTACCCACTACAAGTGAAGCTATTGAATTCTTGTAGATATACATATATCCGGATGCAATATTGTCATAAATATTCATACCCTGAAATAACTGAAGATTCTGAAAGGTTCGTGCAATACCGATATCTATCATCTTAGCAGAATCAAGCTTACTGATATCTTTACCGCAAAATGAGACAGAGCCCTCTTCCGGTGTTAAGTTTCTGGTAATGACATTGAACAGTGTTGTTTTCCCTGCACCATTAGGACCAATCAGTGCATGAATTTCTCCCTGCTTTATATTGATATTCATTTTTTGAACTGCATACAGACCGCCAAATCGGACCGTTACATTTTGCACATCAAGCATTGCTCTATTCCTTCCAATTCTACCTATTACCAGTACCCGGCAGGGTACCCTGTATAAATAAGCCGGTCTGTTCAACAGCAAACCGGCCTTTACGCATAACTTTGAAATTCGTCTCAAAAGTTTGTAAAACAAACTTCAAATTCAAATCTTCGATTTATTCAATTGAGGATCTTTCAAAATTATTATTTTTGAAAGATCTGCCTACTAGTGAAGTTTTCTGAAATTATATAATTTCAGAAAACTTAAAAAGGCAAATTTATAAATTTGCCTCAATTACTGATAAAAAATCCAATCCGCTTCACGTGTCCATGCACCATTAACAACTTTCAATACGTACATTGACTGTTTTCCAAGCCGGCAGGTTTCATCATCTGCTGAATAGGGTTTGTAGCTTATGCCTGTAGCAATATCGCCGCTCCAATTTTCAAATCCTTCCAGGGAATCAACGAGAGTTGCTCTGGTTAAATTAGCACCTGCTCTCTGGGCAGCCTCTACAAAAAGTTCTGCTGCAGCCATACCTGCAAGAGTAAACGCATTCGGGAGACTCTCATCACCTTTAAACTCCTGCCATATGGTAAAGGGCAGAAAATCAGTTGCGGTAAAATCAACATCAACCCATGCCATGACCTCAACACCCTCAGAAGCTTCACCAGCCAGTATTACGAAGGTTGCATCAGCATTGGGGTAGGACATCAGGTAATCAGGTTCAGTTAAACCATACTGTTTTGCCTGTTTGATAAAATTCGGTGTTTGCGGATTAAACAACATAACAATAATAGCGTCCGGCTCTGCATCGGCAATCTTATTTATTTCAACACTGAAATCTGTTGCTGTCGGGTTAACCGGTACGGCTGCAACTAATTCTGCACCATACTGTCCAATAGCTGCACTAACTGCTCCAAACTCTTCCTTTCCATCATCAGCATTTCTATAGATAATTGCTATTTTTTTAGCACCTTTCTCTTCAACAAGATATCTGGTCATGATATTACCTTCAACAAGGTAGTTTGGCTGTACCGGAAAAGTGAACTCTTTTGGCGGTACGGCAATTTTTGAGCTTCCGCTTGCCTGATAGACAAAAGGCACACCGTCTTCGTTCAGACTGTCCATGACTGCGAGAACACCGGGAGTACCCAGTCCTGCAATAATGGCAAAAACTTTATCGCTTTCCACAAGTCTCTGCACCTCAACAACGGTATTTGCAGGATTAAATTGATCGTCTGCAATAATAAGTTCTACCGCTCTGCCGTTAATTCCACCCTCTTTGTTCACATACTGAAAATAGGCTTCAAGCCCTTCAGCTACGGGTACACCAATACTTGCAACAGGTCCGGTCATTGCCTGGAAAGTTCCCAGCAAGATAGTGTCTTCTGTTACCCCTTCAACTTCTTCTACCGCTCCGGCAGCTGCAAGAAAGCCGGATACCAACATCAATACAACTAGAAAATAACCAATTTTTCTCATCATTTTGTAACTCCTCCTAGTATACTACAAAACTTTTATGACAACAGCTGTACCCATACCGCCCCCAATACAGAGGGAAGCCAGGCCATACTGTAGTTTTCTTCTACGCATTTCATAGAGCAGGGTCACCATAATCCTGCTGCCGGAAGCGCCGATCGGATGTCCAAGAGCAATTGCCCCGCCATTCACATTCGTACGCTCCATAATTTTTTGTTCAGACATATCATGTGCTAAAGAGAGCTCTTTAATTACTCCCAGAGACTGAGCAGCAAATGCTTCGTTCAACTCCAGCAGCTCCATATCTTCAAGCTTCATAGCGCAGGCATCCAGAACTCTCTTAACTGCAGGAACTGGTCCCAATCCCATAAAAGCGGGATCAACACCAGCCTGAGCAGATGCAGCAATTTCCGCTAAAGGTTTTAAATTATAAGTTTTTACCGCTTCCTCACCGGCTAGCAGCAGGATTGCCGCACCATCATTTATACCGGAGGCATTTCCCGCAGTTACCGTACCATCCTTTTTGAATGCCGGACGCAGCCGCCTCAGTCCTTCAATGGTTGAGCCCGGACGAATAAATTCATCACTGCAAAAAGTGGTGACCGCTTTTCTCGTGACTATATCCAGGGGTATGATCTCTTCATCAAACCTGCCTGACGCTGCCGCAGATTCAGCTTTCTTCTGGCTGCCCAGAGCAAACGCATCCTGTTCCTCACGGGTAATCTGATGCTTTTCAGCAATATTTTCAGCAGTTATCCCCATATGATAGTGGTTAAAGACATCGGTTAGTCCATCCTCAATCATATGATCAATCAGTTTACTGTCACCCAGCCCTAATCCAAACCTGGACCCCGGTGGAAGTATAAACGGAGCCCGGGACATATTCTCCATACCCCCGGCAGCAACAATACCGGCAGAACCGGATAGAATTGATCCTGAGCCGACCATACAGGCCTTCATACCACTGCCGCAAAGCATATTTATTCCCCATGCGGGAACTTCTGCAGGAATCCCTGCATGTATTGAAGTTTGACGGGCTGGTCCCATACCCTGCCCTGCACTCAGCACATTCCCTAAAATAACTTCATCAACAGCGGCCCCATCCAATCCGATACGATCCAACAGCGCCTTGAGTACATGAGTACCAAGTTCATGAGCCGGGATATTTTTAAGACTACCACCGTAGGAACCGATTCCCGTTCTTCCAGCATCAACAATATAGACTTTATTCATGTACACTCACTCCTAGAGGTATCCCAGCTTTCGTGCCTGATACGTTAATTCATCCTTAAAATCCGGATGGGCAAGACCAATAAGAAGCCTTGCTCTTTCAGATACCGACCGTCCCCAAAGACGTGCTGTTCCATACTCTGTAGCCACCCAATCAAGATCCTGTCTGGGAACAGTAACTGCAGACCCAACAGGAAGCATCGAAACTATGGTAGATATTGTTCCCTTTTTTGCAGTTGAACGCAGGGCTATAATCCCTTTCCCATTCCTGCTGTTAGCTGCACCCCGATGCGTATCAAGCTGCCCTCCAGTTCCTGAAAACTGCCTCGGGCCAATAGACTCCGAGCTTACCTGCCCGGTGAGATCGATTGATATTGCCGTATTTATACTTATCATTGAATCATTTTGTGCAATCACAAAAGGATCATTCACATAGCTGCCGCGTAAGAGAAGAATTCCGGGATTTCGTTCAACCCACTTATACATACGTTTTGATCCCAGGGCAAAGGTGCAGATAGTTTTACCTTTCCAGAGCGATTTCCGCATATTGGTTACTGCACCCCGTTCAAAAAGGTCTATCATACTCTCGGTAAACATTTCTGTATGAATCCCCAGATCTTTCTTATCCTGCATCAGCTTTGCCACTGCATTGGGAATTCCCCCAATACCGATCTGAAGAGTTGATGCATCGGGAACAAGCGGAGCAATATGCTCGGCAATCCGTGTTTCAAGTTCTGCAGGCTCAAGAAGCGGTATTTCCGGTAGATCTGCATTAAATTCGACAACAGCATCAACATTCCGGATATGTAATTGATGATCTCCTTCCATATAGGGAACTTTCTCATTCACTTCACAGATGACCCTATCGGCCTGAAGAGCAATCTCCATCTCATATACATTTGAGAGTCCCAGATTAAAGAATCCGGTTCTTTCATCCATGGGAGTCGTTGTCCCCCAGAATATGACTGTTTCACCATCTTCCCGGAGCTGTGCAATTTTCTGACTGCCGGCCTGATGGAGGTTATTCGGCATATACTCAACCAATTTGTACCCATTGGCAGCTGCTTTTCTGTTAGAGGGACCAAAAAACCAGTTCTGATTCATGAATTTTCCCTGATACTCCGGGTTTTCACAGAACTCATAGGATTTCATATTCAGGCACGATACAACGGTCAGTGAGGAAAAATGTTCACTATAGGTATGGATGGAACTCATGAACCCCTGGCCTTCCATGGCAGCCATACTCATAATAACTGTGGCTTTTTTAGGCAGGGAACAAATAGTCTCTTCCATTCCGCCCAGCCGTTCAGCATAAAGTTCTTTCCACCTGTTCATCAGAATACCAATCCGCCATCTACCCGAAGGGTTTGACCGGTTATAAACGAAGCTTCATCGCTGGCAAGAAATAGTGCGGCATTTGCTACATCCTCAGGCAGCCCCATTCGACCCAGCGGTGTTTTTCCTACCATAATATCAAGAACTTTTTGCGGTACCTTCTCTGTCATCGGAGTTTTGATGAATCCCGGGGCAAGTGCGTTACAAGTAATTTTCGCTCCCTTTCGGGTAAACTCTTTTGCCCATGATTTTGTCATGGAGACTACTCCGCCTTTCGAGGCCGCATAATTTGATTGCCCAATATTGCCGTCAAGGGCAACAACAGAAGCCATATTAATAATCGTACCGTTTCCCTGTTCCATCATTAAGGGAGCAATTGCCTGTGTTACCAAAAAGGTTCCCTTTAAATTGATATCTATTACTCTATCCCATGCCTCTTCTTCCATCTTCTGAATAAGTGCATCTTTCGTTATCCCGGCATTGTTAACCAGTACATCAATTCGACCAAATTCTTCCTTTAGGCTGGCGGCCATATCTGCTACAGCGGTTAGGTTTGTTACATCCGCAACTATTCCTTTCACATTTTTATATAAACTAGTGAGCTCAGCCAATGATTCATCGGAGATATCGCAGGCTATTACCGTTTCTGCCCCTTCATCAAGAAATCGTTCTACTATTGCTCTGCCAATACCCCGGCCGCCGCCGGTCACTACACAAATTTTACCTTTTAATCTATTTCCCATATAATCCTCCATATTTTCATCCCCACCGAATTACTGCTGAAGCCCATACAAAACCCAATCCGGCTCCAACCATTACCACTGTATCTCCAGGATGTATTTTCTGCTGTTTCAAACCCTCAATAAGGGAAATAACCTGATCATTCTGCCCAATATGTCCGTAATCTTCCAGATAAAATGTTTGCTGATCCTGCAATGCGAGTTCATCAAGTACATATTGATGTGTTGACCGTTTAAAGTGGAGTATTGCCAGGTAGTCGATATCTGAATCTACCAATTCCCCTGAACGCTCTAACGCGGTACGGATTACGCCAAAGAAATTGGGCATAGTACGTTCTCCGAGTTTTCTCTTAAACTCTTCCGGATCATCAATGGTGAAATGGAATTGATCTATCTCTTTTGCTGTCATTGGCCATGAGGCGGCCCCGCCTACTTTTACGGTACAGTCATTTGAAAAGGATCCATCACCTTTAAAAGCGCACCCTAGCAGAAGATTCTTTTCATACCCTTTTCTCAGGATCATTGCTGCTCCCCCGGCACCAAGATCAAACATAAACGATGTTTCAGGAACGGTGTAATCTATT
>Ga0307988_1001906_pt1 | contig 10948 bp, 10 predicted proteins | sample EllFjometagen183_FD_203166 | JGI IMG/M metagenome (GOLD analysis project Ga0307988, IMG submission 203166) | Marine microbial communities from Ellis Fjord, Antarctic Ocean - #183 | ecosystem: Environmental > Aquatic > Marine > Unclassified | place: Southern Ocean | collected 2014-10-08 | reverse complement strand
TGCCGTCCAGATGACAGGCCCCGCCCGTATTAATCTGCACCGCAGGCGCTCCCGTTTCAGCAATCCGCTCCGCGTCCTGGGAAGACTGGATATCCCCCTCGATGACCCCAATGTTCAGCTGGTCTTTCAGGGCGACAATGGTCTTTTCAAGAAGACTCGTTTTACCGGCCCCGGGAGAACTCATGAGATTAAAAACCAACAGGTTTTTTTCATCGAATATGGCCTTGTTTTCCTGGGCGATCCGGTCGTTGGCCGCCAGAATATTTTTTACAACCGATACTTTCATTGATGCGACTCCATATAAATGTTTCAAGGTGGAATTTTATTTTGAACTTACTATTGGCTAAAAAACCTTTTCAAGAATAATTTTGACCGAGTTATGCGCCCACAGACATCAATGCACGCTCTGCAACTTCAGGAAGTTCGATGGCCGCAAACATTGACTCGGGGTATAGATAGCCATCAGGCTCAGACTTGTCTTCATCAACAACACGGAACATATTGAGTGACCCCGCTTCCGCATCCGGCAAAATGCGGTATACTTTCCCCAATAGAAGGCTTGCAGGATTGCCATCGTTATTGATACAAATTACAAAATTGCTCATCGAATCACCCTTTTGATTTTAAAATCCTTACGGCCTACCCCATGCGCCTCAAACCAATGTATCTCGGCTTCACAAATGCCGATACCCTTCAATCCACCTCCATTTCAACAATGGACAATTCCTGGCCGGACAGGGTCTCAATATCCGTACTATCGCAGAAGGGGCATTCAAACGCATAATCTTTGATTTCAAAAGTCTGCCCACATTTCCGGCAATTCCCGGTTAAGGGAATGACTTCCATATTGAGTTTTGCGCCTTCCAGTTCGGTCCCCGACGTCATTATTTCAAAGCAAAAGGAGAGGGATTCGGGAACAATGGCGGAAAGTTGTCCGACATGGACCAGAACGGATTTCAACACCGTTGCATTGTTTTTGCGCATCTCTTCTTTAACCACATCCAGAAGGGACTGCGCGATGGACATTTCATGCATGGGACCTTTTCCTTAAATATGGGGCCTCTTCCTGGAATCGAGCTTCATCAACCCTGCCTCAAAGCCATGGCCAGGGAATCGATCTTCTGTCTGGCATCATTAAAGACACTCGACAGATTCAGGGAATGATTGGAGAAAACGCTCTGCGGCGACCCGTTAAAAACAACCCAGGGCTCAAAATAGCACCGCTCCAGATTCTCAAGGATTTTGTCCACCAGTACCATAGCACCTTTTTCTTCCAGCACCCGCCTGAAATCGATTTTAATGGCCTTGAAGGATTCATAAAGGCCGTAAGCCACCCCTTGAGCATAATAAAAATTGTCATCAATGTGGCGCCATGAAATATTGATAGACACCAGCTGCGACTTCTTGCCTCTATTTTTCTTGTCACCGGCATCCACGGGAAGGACGGTTCCCCTGCGCTGGGGCGCATTGATCAATCGGGTATTCACACCCCCCATGAGAGAGGCATAGTCCTCCACAACTTCAACGAGATTGTCGCCCCTGGGATAGAATTGGGACTTTCCACTCACTAGATTCTGGTAGTACACTTCCAGGTCATCATAGGCATTCTGCCATTTGCTTTCCGCCGATGGGAACCACCATTTATGGGGATCGTTGGAGAGGGCCGTAAAAGCATCCTCGACCTTGCGATCAATCTTGTCCGTGGTTCGCATTCGGGACAAGTTGTCCCTTAGGACGTGAATATTGTATCGAACCACCTCCAGTTCACCAATTTGAAAACTGGGCATGTTATCCAGGAAAACCGTGGGCCAATACATATCATTGGGCAACCAGTTTCCCAGCATCTGCTGAATGAGCATCTGGTTCGTCCTGACAAAGGCGGCACCTTTGACTTTGGCATCAAACTCGATGTTCCCCAAAGGTTCCGGCTTTCGCGAGTTAATGCTCATCACCACAATACAAAAAATCACCAGAATCAGGATCAGAAGACCGATCAGACGTCCGCGATTTTTCTTTTCAGTTTTTTCCGCCATGGTTTATGGATTCCTCCGTAAAGATAACCCCCGATTGAAGAAAGTACATCAATGGAAGCGTTCATTTGATGAAATGCTCGTCAAGTGTCAAGGAATGATTTTAGAAGTGTGGGCGTACCGTTGTCAACCAGTAAAGACCGGGGAGCAAAATAAACTGTCTGCAGCCCCGTCTCCACCGGTCCTATTTTTCAGATTTTCCGGGAGGAAGTTTGATTTTTTTGAACACCAGGTCATTCATGCTCTGGGGGGTCACCATCCGCTGGCTCAACAATTCCTTGGTGCCCGTTTTAAAGGCATCCGTGTCATGAAAGGGATGGGTCCCCTCCACCACCTTGAGATCCGGATAATCCCGATTGATGGTTTCCAGAAATGCCTCTTTAAACGGGCACAACTGCACCAGGCAGGAAGTGAAATGCAAAGCATCAATACCGTAATCCACCAGGGCCTTCACCTTCTGCCAGATACGATCCGACCCCACGGCCGTGGGGCAGCCGCCGCAGCCGATAATACCCACCAGGTCCATCGGTTCATCTTCCGGATAGTCCGCGAATGACCCTGCCCTGCTCCGTGCATTCCCCAAACACCCTATCATGACGCAATCCATCTCCCGGGTCACACTCTCGCATCCCAGTATGCCTACCTTTGCCATATTTTCTCTCTCCTTAACTCTAGCCGCTTAAGTTAACCAACGTTTTCTTCTTTTATAAAACTTCGCGTCCCGATAACTTCTTTTTGCGCCCATCTCAGTCAATCCCAGGTAAAACATTTTGATGTCTTCGTTTTCCCTGAGCCGTTCCACACTGTCGTCCAGGACCACTTTTCCGTTTTCCATGACGTACCCATGTTCAGCAATGGAAAGGGCCAGATGCGCGTTCTGCTCCACCAGAAATACCGTAATATTCTGCTCCTGGTTAACCTTTTTGATAATCTTGAAAATCTCGGCCACCAGAATGGGGCTCAACCCCAGGGAGGGTTCGTCCAGCATCATGAGGCGGGTTCGTGCCATGAGCGCTCTACCGATGACCAGCATCTGCTGCTCTCCGCCGGAAAGATATCCTGCCAGGGAATTCTTCCTGGATTTCAGAATGGGAAAATATTCCAGTACCGTGTCAAACCGTTCTCGAATCTCCTTTCGGCTTCTGCGGGTTCTGGTTGCCGCAATGAGATTTTCATAGGCCGTCAGATTCTCAAACACACAGCGTCCTTCCATGACCTGAAAGATACCCAGTCGTACAATCTCCTCAGCCTCCATTTTATCGATCCGCTGGCCCATAAATTCTATGGTGCCATCCGTCACCTCACCGTCTTCCACTTTCAAAAGACCCGAAATCGCCTTGAGTGTCGTCGTCTTTCCAGCCCCATTGGCACCCAGTAGGGCCACCACCTGGCCTTCTTTGACTTCCATGGAAAGCCCTTTCAAAACCAGAATTACGTCATCATAGATGACCTCAATGTTATTGACCTTGAGCATGATTTGTCCTGTTTCGGTTGCCGGTTCACGGTTCACGGTTCACGGTTCACGGTTCACGGTTCACGGTTCACGGTTTTCTCAGCGTTCAATTTTTCCTGTAGGATGAAGCGTTGAAGTTTTCCGCCAGACGTTTTGGGGAGTTCCGAAATAAATTCTATCCAACGGGGATATTTGTAAAGGGAAATTTTCTCTTTCACAAACCCCTTGAGTTCTTCTTCCAGCGCCTTGTTTCCTGACTCCTCGGGTTTGAGAACCACAAACGCATAGGGTTTAATCAGCGCATCCTCGTCCTGGTAACCCACAACGGCACTTTCCAGAACTGCGGGATGCGAATTGATAGCCCCTTCGACCTCCATGGGAGACAACCATTTCCCCCCCACCCGAAGCATGTCATCACTTCGGCCCTTGAAATAATAGAATCCCTCTTCATCCACCCGGTACCGGTCTCCGGTGACAAACCACTCACCCAGCATATTTTCCTTGGTCTCTTCACGCAGGTTCCAGTATGCGGATGCAATGGAACCCCCTTTTATCAGCAAATGTCCGGTTTCACCTGTCTTTGTGGGGTTCCCGTCCTCGTCCACGAGGCTTGCTTCATATCCGGGGACCACCTTGCCCGTGCTACCGGGCTTAGCGTCTCCAAAAAAATTGGAGAGAAAAATATGGCAGATCTCCGTGGAACCGGTCCCATCCAGAATTTCCACGGCGAATTCATCCCTGAAACGGTGGTAAACATCAGGGGAAAGGATCTCGGCCGATGAAATGCAGGCCCTCAACCCTTCAACAGGAGGCAGTTCTTTGCCTTCTTCCCGGCATTTTTTCCGATAATCGGCCAAGGCGCCCAAGAGGGTAGGCACCGTAAAAAAAAGGGTGGGTTTAAATTTTATCAAATCCGCATACACCAGGTCGGGTGTAGGCCGATGGTTGGCCAGAACCGTTGCGCCACCCACTGAAAAAGGATGATAGACGCTGTTTCCCAGGCCATAGGCGAAAAAGAGAAAAGACCCCATGACCCGATCATCCGGCGTCATATTCAGAATCCCTCTGGCATAGGCCTCGGCACAGAACACCATGTGGCTGTGATGATGGACCGCCCCCATAAGACGTTCCGGGTTTCTGCCGCTGTAAAGCCAGAAAGCGGCATCATCGGGAGTGGTATTTGCGGGATCCAGTTCTGCAGGGGCGTTGCCTGTGAGCGCTTCAAACCTGAGATACTGATGGTCCCCACCGCCAATCACCACCACATGCCGGCAGAAGAGGGCCTGGCCCAGTATCTTTTCGATCTCGGGCAGAAAGACCGAATCCACGATCAACACCTTGGCCCGACTGTCATTGAGCACATGGAGAAAATCCTGGGATTTCATCAAGATATTGGTGGGGATGGGGATGGCCCCCAGCTTGATGGCGCCCAGAAATGAAAACACCATTTGGGGAGAATCCCGCACCAGAAGCATCACCCGGTTTTCCATCTCAACACCCAAACCTTTGAGCATGTGCCCCGCCCGGTTCACCTGTTGGCGCAACTGATCATAGGTATGGATTTCATCCTCAAAAAAGATGGCTGGACGTTCCCCCCTGCCCTCGTCCACATGGCGATCCACCAGGTAGTGGGCTGCATTGAAATGCGCAGGCAGATTCAAATTTAACATGGGTGTTCCCTCGCGTTTTAACAGCTACCCAAAGGTATTTGAAATTTTCAAAACGAATATCGAATATCGAACAAGGAATGTCCAATCATGAAGTGTTCCTTCGACATTCATTATTCCTTGTTCGATATTCTGCGGTTCAAAAGAATTATTCAAATAAAATTTGTTACAAGTGTGAGAGATAAACTCTCAGGATGAAACCTCAAGAATCTATTTACCGAAATAGGTTTTGTCCCTGGGCAGATCGATCCAGCTGGTAATGGCCTCAATTTTATCGTTCTTCACCTCATAGATTTTGGCGGCCATACTGGCCCGGTGATCGGTCTTGGTAAACGTCAAAGGCGGCGCCAAACCGCCGGTGTCAAACCCCTTGAATTGCTCAAAGGCTTCCCGTATGCCCGTAGGAGTCAATTTGCCCGCCTTATCGGCGATGCGAAGGGCATTGGTTACAGCCAGGATGTTGACCCAGCCTTCCACATACACATTGGTACCCATCTCGCCCTTATGCCATTTCTCATTGCTCTCAACCACCTTCTTCATGCCCGGAACCTCAGCACCGTAGGGGGCGATGGGATGAACCCCATAGGTACCGTTGGCGGCGCCGCCGCTCAATTTGATTAGGGTTTCTTCAAAATTTCGAATATTGGAGATAAACTTGGTTTTGATTCCCAATGCCTTGGCATTTTTGAGGATTACGGCGCCGTTCATGGCCGTGGATGTAATATACGCATAGTCCGGATTGTATCGCTTCATGTTCATGAGCTGAGGCGTAGCATCTCTGGTGGGCCAGTTGATAACCTGGTCCGGGCCCACATCCACGCCGATTTTCTTGGCATAGTCTTTACACACATTGAGGATGTCCCGGCCGTATTTGTTGTCCGGATAAAGAAAGCACAATTTCGGGTTGCGGCTTTTGTCTTTCCAAGAATCCTTAATCCACTTGATGGCGATCCGGCCCATGGTACCATATGACGGGGACACAAAAAAGCTGAAGGGTGTTTTGGCCGGGTTCTGAAATTTGGATGTGAAAGAGGCGGCAATGGTCACCACACCGTCCTTCACGATCTTTTTAATCAAGGTCATGGTGGTGCCCGTAGACTGAATATAAAGTCCCAACACGTGCTCGGAATCCACCAGGCGGTTGTAACCCGCCACCCCGCGGGGAACCTTGTACCCGTCGTCAATAACGATCAACTCCAGCTTTTTGCCATTGATGCCGCCGTTTTCATTGACCCAGCGGGCCGCATCCAACTGGCCTTTAACCTGGTTCTTTCCCCAGTCCGAAGTGGGGCCGGAAAGGTCGATCAACACCCCCCATTTGATTTTGTCGGCGGAGATGGCGTTCGTAGCCCAAACACCCATACAGAAAAACATGGCCAGCACTGCAAATGCGATTGTCCTTTTCTTCATAACTTTTCTCCTTTTATTTCTTGGGTTAACATTAATATGAAAAAGGCCACAGCTTCCAGTAGGCGCGAATGGTGCGCCACCTGGCCGCCAGTCCGTCCGGTTCAAAAATAAGAAACAGAACAATGACGCAGCCGAAAACGATCTCGCGAATGGACACAAACCAGGTCATATGATCCGGGAAAGCCGTATTCAGGGAGGTCGTCGCCACTTCGAGAAACCTTTCCAGAATGAACCAGAACCCGACCCCGTATATGCCCCCCAGGATATGCCCCAGACCGCCGATAATGCACATGGCCAGGTAATCGATGGACTGGTGGATGGTAAATGACTCATGGGTGATCACTTGCAGATACTGAGCCATGAGGGCGCCGGCAATGCCCGCAAAAAAGGAAGACACCGCAAAACTCATGAGCCGATATTTGAAAACATGCACCCCAATGACTTCGGCCGCCAGATACCGGTCACGTATGGCCACAAACGCCCTTCCCGAGCGGGCCCGAACAATGTTCTTGACGGCCATGGTGGCCAAGACTGCCAAAATAAACGTCAGGTAGTACAAATTGATGTGATCATCAAAGGAAATGGGCCCAATGGTCCCGGGATCCACAAACAGGCCTTCCACCCCCCCGGTCAGGCTGTCCCAGCGTCGAATGACAAACTCGATAATAAACTGGGCCGCGATGGTGGCGATGGCCAGGTAAAGCCCCCTCAGCCTCAGGGAGGGTATGCCGAATATCATTCCCACCATGGCCGCCATGACGCCGGCCAGGGGGAGTGCCACGATAAAGGGGATACCCGCCTTCCCCGTCAAAATGGTGCAGGTGTACGCCCCCACCCCCAGGAAAGCGGCGTGCCCCAGGGAAATCTGCCCGGTAAACCCGGTCAAGACATTGAGTCCGTGACACGCAATAATGGCAATGCCGGCTTCCGTCATGATGGATACCATGTACTTGGAAGCCATCAGTGGAAATAGGGCACAGGCGATCAGGAATGCGATCAACCAGGCTTTCACAAACCAGGTCTGGAAGACGCGCTCGTCGCTTTGATAGTTTTCATGAAATAGTCCAGCCGGCATAATTTAAACTCTTTCGATTTCTTCGGTGCCAAACAGCCCGTAGGGTTTGATCATCAACACCAGAACCAGCACGATAAAGGGGAAAACCTCGTTGATCGCCGGGATGTAGGGATCCAGATAGCCCGCTGAAAGAAATTCCAGAACCCCCACGATGAGCCCCCCGATAATGGCTCCCAGAATACTGTCCAGACCTCCCAGGATCACCGCCGGTAAAACCTTGAGGCCGATATAGCTTAAATCCACGCCCACGCCCGCGATATTTCCCACCAGGATGCCGCCGATGGAGGATACCACCGCGGCGATGCACCAGCTCATGGCGAAAACCTTTTTGACAGAAATGCCCATACTCTGGGCCGCAGTTTGATGGTCCGCAACCGCCCGCATGAAAACGCCGGTGCGGGCATATTTAAAAAAAATGGCGAAAAAGATGAGTAATGCAAAGGAGATGCCCATGCTATAAAGGTAAAGATAGGTAAGTTTTACCCCCCAGAAATCGATGGGTTGGTCCGGAAAGATATTGAACTGTCGAATGTCGTTCCCCCATATCATGATCACAAGGCCACGCATGATGTAGGTGAGCCCCAGGGTCACCATGATGACCGAAATAATGGGCTCGCCGATGAGGGGCCGGAGCACCAGGCGCTCCACGGCGAGGCCTAAAATGACGGAAAACACCATGGTAAGCAGAAAAGACGCCACAAAACCTAAGCCGAAATCCAGGGTCATGGAAAGACAGAAATAGGCCCCCACCATGAGGAACTCGCCCTGGGCCAGATTCAGGATGGAGGTGGATTTATAGATCAAAACAAATCCCAATGCCACGAGCGCATAGATGGAGCCCATGGAAAGACCGCTCATCAGAAACTGCATGAAAAATTGAAATTCATTCACATTATCCCCTCCCCAAAAACCGTCCCCAGAAGCCACGCTTTTTCAATTCGCCCTTCTCCATTTCATGTGGATTCATCATGCGAATCCTCAGATTGGTTCTGAGCGTTGCCGTTTTTCCATCCTGATATCGGATCACCGCTTCAATGGGGATTTCTTCCACATCCCCGTAAAGGGCCGCGATCTCCTTATCATACTTCTCGTTGATAAATGCGCGGCGAATCTTCTTGGTGCGGGTGAGTTCTTCATCATCCGCATCCAGTTCCTTGTATAGGAGTAGGAATTTTTGAATTCTGGCTTTTTCAGGCAATGTGCGGTTGACCCGCACCACTTCCCGTTCAATAAGGTCGTACACCTGGGGGTTGCTTGCCAGATCCGAATAGGTGGTGTAACTGATCCGCTGGTCCTCGGCCCATTTACCCACATGCTTATAGTCGATGCAGATCATGGTGGTCACATAATCCTGATCGTGCCCCAATACCACCGTCTCCACGATATAAGGACAGAATTTGAGTTTGTTTTCAATGAACATGGGGGAAAATCGGGCGCCGTTTTTGAGGTGCATCAGGTCTTTAATGCGATCGATGATCACCAGGTGGCCGTCCGGGGTAAAATAGCCGGCATCCCCTGAATGGAGCCATCCGTCGACGATGGTTTCCCGGGAGGCCTCTTCATTTTTGAGATATCCCTGAAACAAACCGGCCCCCCGGGAAATCACCTGGCCCACGCCTTCGCCATCCGGCTCGGAAATGACAATCTCCGCAGCAGGCAGCGGAATGCCCACGGAATCAAAGTTGATATCCCCGTCCCGGTGGATGGTGGAGTATCCCGCCATTTCAGTCTGGCCGTAGATCTGCTTCAAATTTACCCCGAGCGCATGAAAAAATCTGAACACGTCGGGTCCCAACGCCGCGCCGCCGGTCATGGCAGAGCGCACCTTGCTGAACCCCAGGCGATCTCTCAGGGCACGGAACATGGCCATGTACGCCAGCCAATAGAGAATTTTCCATCCCAAAGAAGGTTTTTCCTTGTCAAATTTGAAATCGGCCCAGCGATACCCGATGGGAAGGCACAGATCGTAGATAGTGCGTTTTAAGAAGGACGCGTCCAGATGTTTCACCATCACCTGGCGGGAAATCCCTTCCCACATACGGGGAGAGGCCACCACCACACTGGGGGCGATCTCATAGAGGTCGCTCATGGCCGTGTCCGGTTCCTCGGGAAAGCTTACGGTGTATGCTGAATAAAGAGAGGAAAAGACGCTCATGGTCTGTTCCACAATCCACGGCAGGGGAATGAAAGAGAGGAATTGATCATCGGGCGTTTTGGGATCCACATCGTTTAAGGAAGCCACCATACTCAGGATATTCCCATGGGTCAGCAGTGTTCCCTTGGGATTTCCGGTCGTCCCCGATGTATAGCAAATGGTGGCCAGGTCCGTTTCCTTGATCGCCGAAAGATTTTTGCCAAAACGTTCCGGGTCTTTTTCATGGAGTTCCCGACCCCGCTTTTCCACCTCATAATAATCAATTAAAATATCGTCTTCGTAATCCCAAAGCCCTTTTGGATCCGTATAGATAATTCTTTTGACCCAGGGCAGTTTGTCTTTCAGGTCCAGAATTTTATCCACCTGCTCCTGATCTTCGGCCACCAGCATTATAGCTTCTGAATGATCAATGATATAAGCGATTTCCGTTAAGATTGAATCCTGAAAGATACCGAAGGGCACAGCGCCGGCCGCCTGGGCGGCCAGTTCCGCATAGACCCATTCCGGACGGTTGTTCCCGATAATCCCCAGAGCATCCCCATGGGCCAACCCCAGGGAAACCAACCCCAGGGAAAAATCCCGTACATGCTCAAAGTACGCCTGCCAGGTTACTGCCTGCCAAATGCCGTATTCTTTTTCACGAAGGGCCACCCGCGTGTGTCCGAATCTCCTGGCATTCCTTAAAAGCAATGCGGGAAGGCTGTTGGCACTTGCCTTGGAATCAGGTTCTATTGAGTTCATATGCACTCGAAATTAGAGACGGGAATAGGTTTTCTCATCTTCCCCCAGGTACGCACGGACCACCTGGGGATTCTTTTGAATCTCTTCAGGGACGCCTTCAGCGATTTTCATACCAAACTCCAACACACAGACATGGTCGGATATATCCATGACAACGCCCATGTCATGCTCCACCAGAACAATGCTCACCCCCCACATGTTGTTGACGTTGAGGATGAAACGGGCCATGTCTTCCGTCTCTTCTAGATTCATGCCCGCCATGGGCTCGTCCAGAAGCAGCACGTCAGGCCGCATGGCCAGGGCCCTGGCCAGTTCAACCCGCTTCTGGAGTCCATAGGGAAGTGTTCCCACCACCTGTTTGCGAATGGCCTCAATCTCCAGAAGGTCGATAATGGTTTCCTCGATCTCTTTTCTGAG
>Ga0307988_1001904_pt1 | contig 10961 bp, 10 predicted proteins | sample EllFjometagen183_FD_203166 | JGI IMG/M metagenome (GOLD analysis project Ga0307988, IMG submission 203166) | Marine microbial communities from Ellis Fjord, Antarctic Ocean - #183 | ecosystem: Environmental > Aquatic > Marine > Unclassified | place: Southern Ocean | collected 2014-10-08 | reverse complement strand
CATGTCCTGCTAAATGTAATAATATTGGTGAACACTGTCCGCCATATATACCTGATTTTGTTAAATTGGCTGATGCATACAATATAACAGGTATGAGAGTTACTGATAAAAATGATATTGTTTCAACATTGAAAAAGGCTTTTGAAATTAAACATAAACCGGTTCTTATTGAATTTATGATAGAGCAGGAGGCAAATGTTATGCCGATGATTCCTTCGGGTGGCAATATATCTCAAATGCTGTTGGAAGATGATGATCTTCGATTGGCGTAGGGAATTTATTGATTGTGTGATTGGGAGATTCCAAATCCTTAAATCACCAGATCAATAAATCCCCAAATCCCTTGTAGGGACGTAATGCTTACGTCCATTAATGAAATAAATTAAGGAAATTATAATGTATAAAATATTGTCATTGAATGTAAATAATCATTCAGGAGTACTGGCACGTATTTCAGGAATGTTTTCAGGGAAAGGTTATAATTTGGAGAGTCTTACTGTCGGAATAACAACAAATCCGGCAATATCAAGAATTACTCTCGTATGTAATGGTAATGATACAGAGTTTCAACAAATCAAGAAGCAGTTGAATAAATTGATTGATATTATTAAAGTTAAGGATCTTACGGATAAACTAGTCGTAAAAAAAGAGTTAGCTTTTATAAAAATTCAGTCCAACCATGATGAGAAAAGCAAAATTATATCGATCTCAGAAGCATTCGGTGCTAAAGTTATTGATATAAGTTTAGATACATTGATGGTGGAATTGACAGCTTCAACAGATGGAATTAATCATTTTATGGATGTTTTTGCAGAATATAATATCCTTGAAATAGCCAGAAGTGGAGTTGTTGCCATGGAACTGACTAGGTGAATCAAAAGGTGTATCAATAGTCTTCTCTTTATTGGAATAGCGTCCATAGTTTGCCCTCAATTAGTTCAATATCTGAAATCGTATAATGAGACTCGAGCTAGTGGTTATCTGAAAAGGTTTTCAGACAACAGTGAGCAGTCTGTCGCGGCGGAACGCAGTGAAGACGGATAAAAAGTAATCAGTTTTTTGGCATACCTCTATGTGAAAAAAATTGATTTACCATTTAAAATGCAGAGTGATGGATTTGCAACAGACAATCAGCCACAGTTTATAGCGATAAGAGAAGCACTGGTTAATCTTTTAATGCATTCTGATTACTTCAGTACAATGAAACCCAGAATTAGAGTATTCAGTAACAGAATTGAGTTTATGAACCCGGGTGGACTTCCTAAAGATATTGCATCTATTATGAAAGAGGATTTTTCAAAATCCGAAATCCAATCATTGCCAGAATATTCAGAGCTATAAAGCTGGCTGAGAATGCAGGTTCAGGTTTTGATAAGATGTTTTCAGGCTGGAAGTATTATTACAAAAAATTACCAGAAGTTTCAGGTGATTTTTCTTATTATAAAATTGAATTTCCTTTTTCAGTTGCTGTAACCGACCCAGTAACTAAATTATTATTTGCATTGAAAGATGGAGATAAAGGTAGTTCTGAATTAAGAAAAATTGTTGGAATTAAACATAGAGATACATTCAGGAAAAATTATCTGCACCCAGCTTTAGAAGCAAATTATATTGAATATACGATTCCTGATGATATTTCTAGTAGGAACCAAAAATACCACTTAACAGAAAAAGGTAAAAAGCATTTAAATAATTAAGTATGCTTAAATTTCAATTATAAGGAATCTGGACATTTCTTATAATACATATTACTAGATGAATTTTGTAGGAACTACTGATGTTTTATGGTTATGTAGTATGGCTCAGTTTTAAAATAGCAAATGTCAAAGCAGAGACATGACCCCATCAGTTTTGACCCCATCAGTTTGACAGTTTTAAAATAGCAAATGTCAAAGCAGAGACATGACCCCATCAGTTTTCCCCATCAGTTTTTGACCCCATCAGTTTTTCTTCTGTTAGGTGTTCAGCTGTAATGTTAAATTTTGGAGGAATGATTTTTAGTGGAGTATCTTCTGTCAGGTTATACGAAGATAATACTCTAAAGATCCTTGTTGATGAAACACTTTTCTTCTTCTTATTTTTTCTACTGAAAAGTAAAAAAATATCTTTCAGAATCTGATAAATATCTGTACTGATCATAAGCTTAATTCTGTATTTTTATTTAATGCCTCTTTTCGTCTTTCCCAGTCCGGCATGTGCTTTGATAAAAGTGAATAAAATTTTTGGGTATGATTATATTCAATTTGGTTGCATAGTTCATGAAGGACAACATATTCCAAATATATTTTTTTGAACTTCATCAGTTCAATATTAAATGTTAAATGTTTGTTTTTACTACAGCTGCCCCAGCGTTTTTTCATTACTTTTATAGTATATTCGGGACGGTCTAAATTATGTTTTTCAAGAAAAGGCTGGTAGCTTTTTATAATTTGTGGAATAATATTTTCAGCTCTTTTTTTGTACCAATAAAATAGGAGGGACTTTATCTTTTTTGAATCATTATAGCATACAGTTTTAACTGTTATGTAACCTCGAGATAGCTTTACGTCTGAGTTGTTTTCAGTTGCTTCAATTTTTAGTCTATATTGTCTTCCTAAGTATTTATGCGTTTCACCAGAGAGATATTTTCTAGCAGGTATTTTAGAAGCGAAGTTCTTGAAATAACTCTGTTGTTTTTTTATCCAGAATGCTCTTTTTCTTACTTTATCAAAAATCAGTTCAATTTCAGCACTTGAAGGAGCGAATACATCAACAGTTTGATTTGGGTTTACTGTAATTTTAATATTCTTTCTGAATTCATAAAAAACAGTGAAGAGTAATTCTTTATTTCCCCATTTTATAGAATGAAAATTATCAGATTCCATTATTGTTTACATATCCAGTCTTTTAGCGATTGTCAGTATAGAATTCATTATGGTATCCATATCTTCAGTTGATAATTCAATATTATGTTTATCTTTGTATTCAAATAGAAGATCTTCAATATCGTTCAACATTGTGTTTTGAATATCATTGTTGTACTGCCAGTCACGAATTTTATTCTCTGTTATTATTTTTTCTACCTGGATTGCTAACTCAGCCAAAATATCAGACAATTCCTGATTCTCACTACTATATTCACCTAAAGTTACAGCAACCGTTCCATAATATGCAGAAGCATCATTATTACCATATAGTTTTTTAGGTAAAGTTCTTTTATTTTGTCCAGTAGCGCTGTTCATGTGTTTAGTGACCTGGTCAAGGTATTCCTTTTCAGATATTCTGTGTGCACGATAATTATTGATAGCTTCTTCAATTAAGTCAGATAGTCTTTTATAAAAGACAGGGTCTTCTTCTGTTTTTTCTATACATGTTTTTTTTGTTCTTGAAGCTATTAATTCAGCTTTTGCAGCATCTCCATCAACCTGTTCGAGTTCTCTCTCAAAATCTTCAAGTTCAAATATTGAAACCTGTTCTACTATTGTTTTAACTTTGTCTGCTCCTATATGTTTATGTATCATATTAGCAATTTGAGTTTCATATTCGGAATAATCTATAGAATCAGAATAACGCTGTTTTACAGTTACTCTTAAATTTAAAAAATATTTCAAGTCGGTTTTATATCGAATGACTCTTTGCTGTTTTGTATTATCCCAGAAGTTTGAATTTGAAAAAGCTATTTTTAAAGTTTTTGCAAACATATTTAAGTTATCGTAAAAATCCTGTCTGATATCTTCCGGAGCAAGAAACTGTTGCATTTCCTCAATATCACTTTTATTTTTAATGGATTTGAATACAGCCCATAGGTTTGTATGTCTTTCCTGCAGTTTTGAAATTTCTTCTTCTATGTCATGATAAGAGCCGGTTAGATCTTCTGCATCAAATTTTTCCAATTCACTATACGCATTTTTCATTTCATTAAGAGCACCGAATATTCCTCTGTAGTCTACTATAAATCCAAAATCTTTTCCTTCGTACAGTCTATTTACTCTGGCAATTGCCTGAAGAATATTATGATCTTTTAATTTCTTATCAATGTAAAGTACGATATTTTTAGGAGCGTCAAACCAGGTTAACAGTTTATCTACGACAATTAGGACTTCCGGATCACCACTACTTTTGAATGCATTTGTAATATCTTTGTTATATTTCTTTTCATTGCCATATTTTTTCATCATTCTATTCCAGAAATTGACAATTTCAGGTATATCCTCTTCTGAAATACTTTTATTATCTTTTCTGGAATCAGGAGGTGATATAATTATTTCAGTGGAAATCAAACAGTACTCATCGAAGAGTTTTTTATAAGCCATAGCAACTTTTTTACCAGAACATGCAAATTGACCTTTAAAACCGGTATTTTTAAAATTGTCTTTAAAATGGCAGCTAATGTCATAAGCAATTTCAGCCATTCTTTCCTCTGACTTAGCAAATTCATCTTCTCGTTGAAACTTTTTCTTGAGATCAGCCTTCTGCTTATCATTCAAATCTTTTGTAATTCTATCAAACCACTTATCTATAGCTGCACTATCTCCCGATAATTCACTCATTCTACCTTCATACAGAAGGGGAACAACAGCTTTATCCTTTACAGCTCTATCCATTGAATATTTATGAATGAAACCGCCAAACTGTCTAGCTGTATTTTTCTCTTCTTTCAAAAGAGGTGTCCCGGTAAAACCGATGTAACAGGCGTTAGGAAAAACCACTCTCATTCTCGCATTTGCTGTTCCATATTGACTTCTATGGCTTTCATCAATCAATACAAATATATTACAGCTTTCATCTTTGACTGTTTTTTTGTTTGTTGCAGACTCAAATTTATCAATTACAGTAGTAATTACAGTTGCTTTATCTTTGCTAATTAATTCAATAAGGTGTTTCCCGGTTCTTGCCCGCACAACATCTACACCGCAGGCGTAAAATGTACTCCATATTTGATCATCTAAATCAACCCGGTCAGTAACAAGAATGACTTTAGTATTTATGATGTCTTTTTTTAAAATCAGAGCTTTGGCTAGCATAACCATAGTAAGAGATTTTCCACTACCTGTAGTGTGCCAAATTACACCACCTGATCTTTTTGAATCACCTTTAACGGCAGAAATACGTTTTATTGTTTCTTCTATAGCAAAATACTGTTGATATCTCGCTATCTTTTTAATGTTATTGTCAAACACTATATATTGATAAGTTAATGTCAACAGTCTAGAAGGTGACAGTAGCGAATATAAAGCTTTATCCTGAAGTGACGGAGTTCTTTCTATATTGTTAAAATATCTTAACACTTCATCTTTGTTGCCCTGGTATGATTCAACTGTTTTATTCTTAACCGAATCAGTTAACGGTGAATTAATAAGCCTGAAAAGCTGTTCTTTGAAATACTCTTCATTTGAGGGCGACAGCTCCTCTTTCCAGACAGACCAGAACTTTTCAACAGTTCCGCATGTTGCATATTTCGCATCATTTTGGCATACAACCATTAATATCTGGGAAAAAACAAATAAGTGAGGGACTTCGTCGCCTCTCTGATTTCTCAAATGCTGACTTATAGCTTCACTTAATGGTTTTCTAATGTCATGTCTTTTACACTCTATGACAACGAGAGGAATACCATTTACAAAAATAACAATATCAGGTCTTCTGGTATGAGTACTTTTGACTCGGGCAACTTCAAATTCATCTGTAACATGATACACATTGTTTGATGAGTTAATCCAGTCTATATATTTCAATGTAAAGCTTTTAGTATAACCATTAATTGTCTGTTCCAGGTTTTTTCCTAATGTCAGTAAATCATAGACTCTTTCATTATCTTTTATCAGTCCGTCTGACCTGAATGAAACCAGTTCATTGACTGCTTTCTGAATATTTTCATCTGAAAATTTATATTCTTTCCCTTTAAAACTGAAACTGTTGATTTTTTTCAAGTGTTCTTTTAATACAGTTTCAAGAAGTACTTTAGCATTACTGCTGCCTCGTAAGCTTAAGGTTTCACTCGGAGTAAGATATTCGTACCCCATATTTATCAGCAGCTCAAGCGCTGGTATTTGTGATGATATATTTTCTCTAAACATTCAATAACCTCTTTTTTAAAACCACCAGTCGTCGTCCTGCCGAACTATGCCTCGGCACAGCGGAATACTAGGAATACACTGAAAAAGTTAATTACTCGTAATTATTAATTAATCAATTGATAATGTGCATATTTAAGTATAGCACAAGCTACCAGTTTGTGTTTTTTCAAGCTGCTAGCTTGAACTACATTAATACGAATATATCTATATTTAATGAATATATATTTACTAACTATTTATTACACAACTAGGCTATTTTTGTTGGAGTACACGCTTCAGCGTGCCTAGATGACTTTGAAAACACACTAAAGTGTGAACTCCAACGGCTTAATCCAACGACATTGACTTATTACAAACTAATATATTAATAATTGGCTTTTATTAAACAAGTTGTTAATATATGTTATTAAAGAAGATATTAAAAGTTCCCCCTTAACGATAAGAGCCCATGAGCTCTCCCTAGTGGTAGTTTAGACGGTCATTTTCTAATAGTAATTTATTCTTCCATTCCTAAATTTATCAAATCAATTCAGAATACGCTTGAGAAGGCAAAATTCAACAACACTGGTCATTGTGAAATACTTTGTTCCGGTAGGAGAAAAGTCAAAATTCCCGCCTTCGTCCAAAAAAAAATATCGGTTGTGGATGATCAATACTCATTTTTTATTCTTTAATGCTTTAATATTACCATTTATTTTTGGGGATAAATCTAATTGCTCTTTAGTGTTACGTTTCTGTAATATTTTATCTTTAGTTGTGTTATTAGATATATTTGTCAATTCGTTAAGTTGTAGCTTTGCTGTATTTTTATGCAAAACTATAGAGCTATTTATTCTACTAGATATATTCTGTAACTCCTTAAGTTGTAAATTTGAAGTATTATCAATTGAATTAATAATTGCCATTCCAACATTTACTATTGTTAAAAATATAACCAATCCTGTTAGCCAAAGAGTTATTTTTCCTTGTCTTGCATTCCCTTTTTCAAGTTTGTTTATACAGTTGTCAAGTTTTCTTAATTTTTCATCAGTACTACTATTAAACAATTGAAGTGTTTTGTGCATTTGATAAGTACTTAAAATGACTCCAGCTTGAGCTGATTCGCAAAAATTTATAGAATGAAAATTATTGAGAATATCTATATTACCAGTAACTTGTTCTTCTCTTTCACAACGTCCTCGCAAATTTTCAAGTTCTTTGCATTTATAATAAGCAGAACAACGGTTTACTTCTATTGATTGCTTTACTTCATCTTTTAACTCTGGATTTTCCTCAAAATACTTACAATAACATTCAGAAGAACAAATTATTCGAGAAAAGTCTTCGTCTTTTAGTTGGATTTTGTAGTAGTGAAATTTACTATCTATACTTTTCCCACACGAATTACAATTGTTTTCAATCTTATTTATTCTTTCAGAAATCTCTTTTAACTCTGCTACAAAATCATCAACAGAAACATTTCACCTAATTGCTGATGATCAATAATTGAAGTGGGATTAAGTTGCATATTCGAAGGAAGTTTACCGATTTTTGCTATTGGACTAGTTGTTTTCAAAAATGAAGGAAGAGGAGAATTTAAGCTTGTAGGAAACTTACATAACCCACTAAGTGGATTTGTTGTTTTCAAAAATGATGACATGTGGTTAGGAATAATACTTTTATAGAGATTTGAATGGTTATTAAATATTTTATTATAACTAATATTCATTTGTTTTTGGGAAGCTTTAGCATAAGCTACTGCTGCCAACCTAAACGATTTCAGTGTCATTTGTTCTTTGAATACCTTGAAACAGTCTATTTCTCCTTCTAAAACATCTATTTTTTCCTCTATAATATGAGTTATAAAAAAATCTAAAACATCTAATGATTTTATATCTGATAATTCTTTTATTAACTCCTTATTGAACTTAGGATCTTCTAATCGATTAGTGATTACATTTTCACAGAATATTCTATCACTAACATTAACATCTTTATTCCATATAAGAATTTCGTCAATAATACCTACAGAAAAAAAAGGTAAAATAGAAAGAGTTTTTCCATTAATATCATACTCTATAGAGGTAAGTTTTAATTTAGTATCAATTTTTGATTTTGTTGATTGTTCTTTCTTTTCTTCTGTCATTTCGCAAACTCCGGGTGTCTAATTTTACCAGTTAAAAGATTTTGCATCAGTCCTTTTTTCTGATTTTTAACAGCTTCAAGTTTTTGTCTACATATTTCTAATTCATTATCAGCACAATCTAAAACATTTGCTATCGCTTTTTGTTCTATAGTGTTTGGAATTATGATTTTCATATTGAAAAAATCAGAAATTGAAATATTTAACAATCCATGGTTTCTTGCACCTTCTTGTGCTATTCCATGTATCTCTTCGTTTAGTAAACCAGCATCAAAATAATGTTTGAAATAATTACTATTACTATCCATATTTTTTAATTTATAAACGATATAGAGAGTAGACACAATGCCAGTTTTATATTTATCAAGCCTTTTAATGGCTCCCATAGGATAGCCGTTAGAATAACTTTTATTATATGCAAATTCCCCGTTCTGAATAAGTATGTAATTAGATAAATTTTTTTCGGCAACAGACTTGTTGAAATAATCTTTTTGGCTAATCAATCCAAATTGAGCAGAAATAGTCAAAACATTTATATTATTAACAGTATTTTTTCTAGTAACTCTTTCAAAAGCATCATTAAGTTTTACTTTGTTCCATCCATCTGGCAAATCATTGTTAATTATTAATTTTTCATTATTAATTTTTGAAGAACAGAGTCCCGTCAATCTCACTTTACCAGTCAGGAGTTTTTGCATTAAACCTTTTTTTCTTTTTTCTTTAAGCTCGATAACCTTTTCAAGTTTTTCAATACAATTATCCCAACAACTTAGAATCTTTGCAATTTTTTTCTGTTCAGGTAAAGAGGGGAGAGGAAACGGTATTTCTGTTAGATAGCTCCAATCAGCTCTTGGCATTTTTGACCCTGAAGTTACATTTGAAGCTTGGATAAATTTATTAGTTTGTATCAAATAAAAAAGATATTTTTCAAAACATTTATCTTTAGTTTTTGGTCTTAATACCCAAATTTCACTAGAACATACTCCCTCAAATTCACAAAATAAAAACTTTCTTAAATAGGGCCTTAATTTCCCAAAAAGTATATCATTTTCATAAAATCTATTTTTTGTGCTAGTTAATGTTTTAGAGTTACATACTCCTAAAAGAGAACCTGTATTCTGCGATATATTTTCTAGTTCAATACACTGCTTCTCATCGCCTGAATTTGGGTTAAATTTTTCTTTTGATCTTTCAGCAATTTTTGAAAATTCCAATATATCCCAATCTACAGGTATATAACCGAGTTTTGTTTTTTTACACTTTTTTGATGCGTTTAATGATTCCATAATTTACTCATGACTAAATAGTTATCGATAAATATTAAAAAAACTGTGAGATTAACACTTCTCACAGAAAGTAAAAATAAAAATACCCCCGGTATATTAACCTAAAATCTTTCTTATATCAGAGATAAAGTATGATAAAGTACTTTCTCCATAATAAAGGTTCTTGTTCTCCAGCGCAAATCCGCTTTGTTCAATCTCAGGAGTTATCTCTTTTGTCAATTCTTTTATTTCAGAAGCCAACAATAGCGAATTAAAACTTTTATCAGAAAGAAAAGATATTTTCATCCATATTTTTTCTAAAGCAAAGAAAAGCGGTACCCAGTTTATCCATTTTGGTGAATCATTGCCTAATCCCAGCAGTTCACTCCATTTTTTCTGTAAAAGCCTATATCTTTTTTCTCTTCCAGTAGTAGAACAATAAATTGCTCCGCTTAATTCCATATCGACTAGGGCATCCTGAATAGTCTTCTGATAATAAAAAGTATCTTTAGCTATTCTACTTGGATGGACAGTTTTTTCGTCTGCCAGATAAGACAGGATTTCACACCTAGCATTGAGTCCTAAAAGCGCCCTAAGTTTCAGAATAAGTGATACAGGTTTATCAGGCTTAAACAGGGTAGAATAATTTCTAAGTATTAAACTGTTTCTTTCATATCTATGTTTTTTAAAGTCAATGTCTACATCGCTACCTACTGGTAAAGCTATACCATTTTTCGCAAAGAATAATACTTCATCTTTATTGTTTGGGTACAATTTAGCGATCTGCAACCACTTATTTTTTCTGCGAGGTTCAAGTTGAATCATTTTTTCCGCAACAGCGCTTAGAACTGTTTTTGACGAAAACGGATATTTTTTTAGGATATTTTTAAATCTTTGAATATTAATAAATTTACCATTTAGGTTCAGCCAGTCTAGTACTTCATCAAACAGCCTTGCATCATATCTAGCGATTGAGAAACTGAATAGAAGCAATGCCTCTGGATCAATAATCCAGTTATCTTCACTTTCTGCATATCCTCCAACACCTAATGAAGACCACTGTCTCCAAAGAAAAGATAGAAGTAAATCCAAATATTCATCTCTAAACTCTTTTAACTGCATCTTTAAATCCTAAATTAATGAGTAGTTGTTTTAATTATTTCTTTAGTAATATTTTTAATATTTATCCTATATTATAGCATATACCACTTAATATTAGTGTTATATATACTATTATAATATAATAGTAGTAATATTCAATATTTTATATTTATTAATTTAAATAAATTTCTATACTTAAATGTACAAAGTTCCAAGATGATATAACGCTTATTCAACAAAATCGACTCTGTCTTTGTTTTTTTGTTACCTAATGTATTTTGATTTATATATTACTTAAGTGTTGCACTTCGTTTTTGTGCTTAGGATTATGCACCCACAGCATATAATGGAGTTGTATCCTCCTGAGTATAATCACTTAACTTATCTTTTGCAAATTCGACATTAAATGTAAGAGAT
>Ga0307988_1001902_pt1 | contig 10965 bp, 9 predicted proteins | sample EllFjometagen183_FD_203166 | JGI IMG/M metagenome (GOLD analysis project Ga0307988, IMG submission 203166) | Marine microbial communities from Ellis Fjord, Antarctic Ocean - #183 | ecosystem: Environmental > Aquatic > Marine > Unclassified | place: Southern Ocean | collected 2014-10-08 | reverse complement strand
CATCAATTAACCTCCTCCGTTTATCTTCTAACCCGTTATCTTTAATAGCTTCACTTTTCTAGGACCTTCTGAACTAAATGTCAATGATGAAATAAAAAAACTCTGGGAAATCCATATGGGAAAAGCAAAGGATATCTCAAATCGAAAAGTTGTATTGTAGCTATAATGTGGATATTTCTGTTGCCAATTTTTTATTCATATTGTAAGAGGATATACACTTGACTGGTTAGTTGAAGGTCGGCTGGAAACCTTTGTGGCATCAAAGCCTTATTGAATGTCTAAAGCTTACAATATTCATATGGGCTACACCTTTCAACGATCAAATTATCTTAATATGGTTTATTTTGAAATGAGGAGATTTAATTATGGATTTTGGGTTAAGCGAAGAACTGCAAATGCTCCGCGACATGGCACGTGATTTTGCCGCTGAGAAAATCGCCCCCTATGCGGATGAATGGGATGAAAAGCATTATTTTCCCTATGAAGAAGTCGTCAAACCCATGGGAGAGTTGGGTTTTTTCGGAACCGTCATCCCCGAAGAATACGGCGGAAACGAAATGGGCTGGCTGGCGGCCATCATTTTAACAGAGGAAATTGCCAGGGCTTCCAGTTCCCTTCGGGTCCAGATTAACATGCAGACCCTGGGATGCGCCTTTACCATTTTTCGCTACGGCACTGATGAAATCAAAGAAAAATACATCTCGAAGCTGGTGAGCGCTGAATACATGGGCGGTTTCGGCATCACGGAACCGAATGCCGGTTCTGACGTAATGGCCATGAAATCCACGGCACAGGACAAAGGGGACCACTGGCTGATTAACGGCTCAAAAACCTGGATATCCAATACCAAAGTGGCCGACGCTCTCTTATTTTATGCCTATACGGACAAGGACGCCAGGGGCAGAGGGCTCTCCGCATTCGTAATCGAACCGAAAAATTTCAACGGCATTTCCACCACGGATCTTGACAAGATGGGTTCCCGATCATCGCCAACCGGTGAAATTTACCTGGAAGACACCAAAGTTCCCAAGGAAAACATCCTGGGGAAACCGGGTGACGGTGCTAAAATCGTCTTTGGGTCCTTGAATCAGACCCGTCTTTCCGCCGCCGCAGGCGGCGTCGGCTTGGCACAGGCCTGCCTGGATGCCGTCACCAACTATTGTCAGGAAAGAGAGCAGTTCGGAAAACCCATCGGACAGTTTCAGATGAACCAGGACATGGTGGGGCAGATTACCGCGGAGATCGAAGCGGCCCGAATGTTGGTTTATAAAGCGGCCTGGCAGAAAGACGAAGGCAACCTGGGTAACACGCTGGAAGTGGCTCAGGCCAAATACGTGTCTGGGGAAATTGCGGTCAAAGCAAGCCAGGTGGCCATGAAAATCTTAGGCGCCTACGGCTACTCAACGGAATACCCGGTGGCACGTTATTACCGGGACGCACCCACATACCAGCTGGTTGAGGGTTCCACCAATATCTGTAAAATGATCATTGCCCTGGATCAATTGGGCATTCGAAAAGCGAACAGATAAGAGACCATAATCGGAGAAAACAATGAAACCTTATTTTGAAGAAATGACCCCTTTTGGCAAGCCACTCACTGAAAAACAGGTTGAGGCTGCCAAAGAAAACGTTGCAGATATCAAAGGCGTTGAAAAACAGGTTGACGAGGCGGTTGAAGCTGTCAAAAATTCAGGTCTTCCTGAAAAAATTCTCAAAAAACGCGGCCAGCTGAACGTATGGGAACGCATCGACTACCTCATCGATCCGGGCACCTGGTGTCCGCTTCACACACTCTATGACCCCCAGTTCAATGAGGAAGGTACCACAGGGGTCATCGACGGATTGGCCAAGATCAACGGCAAATGGGCCGTTGTCATCGGTTTCAATAATAAAGTCATGGCCGGCGCCTGGATCTCCGGGCAGGCGGACAACCAGCTTCGCGTCACGGATATGGCCAAACGGCTACACGTCCCCCTGGTCTGGATCGTAAACTGCAGCGGTGTAAAACTGCCGGAGCAGCAGGAAGTCTACGCCGGCCGACGCGGCAACGGAACCACCTTCTACCGCCATGCGGAACTGGAAAAAGATGGCATACCGATCCTGGCCGGTATTTATGGCACCAACCCCGCGGGCGGCGGATACCAGGGGATCAGCCCCACTATCCTTTTGGCCCACAAAGACGCCAATATCGCGGTAGGCGGCGGCGGCATTGTCAGCGGCATGAGTCCCAAGGGGAAATTTGACGAGGACGGCGCTGAACAATTAATCGAATCCACGCGTCACTTTAAGGAAGTGCCCCCTGGCAGCGTCCCCATCCATTTCAATGAAACGGGCTTCTTCAAAGAGGTTTATGAAACCGAAGAAGGGGTTCTGGATGCTCTTAAAAAATATGTGGACATGTGTCCCGCCTATGATCCTAACTTTTTCAGGGTGGCGGAACCCAAAGAGCCAAAATTTTCCGGAGAAGACATTAACAGCATCGTGGCCTTTAACCAGAAACGAAGCTACAGCCTGGACGAAATGATGGCCCGCATTTTTGACAACAGCGAGCACATGGAATTCAGACCCGGTTACGGCCCCGAAGTCTACACAGGACTGGCCAAAATCAACGGATTTTTAATGGCCTTTATCGGAAACCGCCAGGGTTTCCTGGGGGCAAAGTACCCTGAATATGCACCCTACCCCGGGATCGGCGGAAAACTGTACCGCCAGGGCCTGATCAAGATGAACGAATTCGTCACCCTTTGCGGTCGCGACCGAGTTCCCATCGTGTGGTTTCAGGACACCTCCGGCATTGACGTGGGAGATATTGCAGAAAAAGCGGAACTCCTGGGTTTGGGACAATCCCTCATCTATTCCATTGAACAAACGGATGTTCCTCAGATCTGTATTGTGTTGCGGAAAGGAACCGCAGCTGCCCATTACATCATGGGAGGCCCCACCGGCAACAACCACAATGCCTTTACCCTTGGTACGCCCACCACGGAAATTTATGTGATGCATGGTGAAACAGCAGCAGCCGCTTCCTTTGCACGAAGGCTGGTCAAGGAAAAGGATGCCGGGCGCCCTTTAGGGCCTGTCATTGACAAAATGAACGACCTGGCCCAGCAATATTATGACAACTCCAGGCCCATATACTGCGCCAACAGGGGCTATGTGGACGAAATCGTCTCATTCCCCATGCTGAGAAAATATATTTCGGCCTTTGCGGGCTGTGCGTACCAGAATCCCATTTCCATCTGTCCCCACCACCACATGATGCTTCCCAGAATTATCAAGGGATAATTTTCACCCCAAAAAAAAGAGCGGTTTCCAGATGAGGAACCCGCTCTTTTTTTGCCCCATGGCAGGGACTTCCCCGCTTATTTATTGATTTGCTGCTAAAGCAAGACCTTCAAAACCGAATATGGAATCAATCTGTCTTGTAAAAAGTGGGTAGAGAAGACTTTGGGTTTTCCTCCATCGAAGCGGGAACCCCGGGTCTACCATCCCTTCCTTTACCGCCAATTCCTGAAGTCGCCGGATCATGTCGTGCCCCGAAACCAGTTGGCTGCAAGCTGCCGTGCAAATCTGACAGGCGATACACAACCAGATAGAGGGGGATTTGAGGATCTCTTTCTCGAGCCCCAAATTAACCATACGAAAAATCCATTGGGGATCAAAAACTTTTCGTTCAAAACAGATGGGGCACGCGTTGGTGCATTCCGAACAGTTAAAGCACGAAGCTGTTGCCGAACGATCAGCCTCTTCCATAAACCCTTCTGACGGAGATAGATCCGACAAACAGATATCTTCCGCCTGGATCTCAATGGGCGTTTCAAGCCACGCTTGCCACTGGGATGGGGAAATGGATTCCATCTGATCACCCTTAAGGCATTGTTCAGCTGCCCGCCACCGGACCCGCTGAAACCGGGTATAGAATTCTTCGTAATGTGAAAGCGCTTCCTCGGAATACAGATCCGCCCGAATCGCTTCTTTGCGCAAAAAGCCGACAACCGTCTCCGGTTCACAGTCATTGGGGCACGATCGTGTGCAGCGTTTACACGCCAGACAGTACCAGATTTCCGGCAAGTCCACCAATTCATCCAGAAGTCCCAGGTTTGCCATTCGCAAAACCTTTTGGGGACGTAGACGGCTCGACCCTAGAAAAACCGGACATTCAGAATCACAGGCACTGCAGGCCCAGCAAAGAGAAGCGTTTGCTCGGGTTTTTTCCTGAATTGCGTTCCTTACGTCCGAGCTTGGAGTATAATACACAGTCATAGATTCCATTCCTCCTGTTTCTGCAAAACCTTTTCGTTTTTTGGGCTGTACACTGCCCAAGAACGAGAAGACAACGGAGGGACTCTTACCACTTCCTCCAACAGTGAGTCAATGAAAAACTCGGTTGTTAATCCTTGGATTGAGGGCTCCCAAAGGGTCTCTCATTATTTTTCAAAACTTCTCCACGGGTACTAATCACAACGGTTTCCAGTGGTATTTCTTTTTTAGCAGCCGCCATGGCACGCTGAATCATCACGGGCAATCCTGAGCAGCAGGGCACTTCCATAACGAGGACCGTAATGCTTTTGATCTCCACTGCTTTAAAAATATCTGTGAATTTCTGAATATATGCTTCCCCATCATCAAACTTGGGGCATCCCATCATAACCACCTTCCCCTTAAGGTAATCCTGGTGAAAATTGGCGTAGGCAACCGTCGTGCAATCCGCCGCAACCAACAGATCCGCATTTTTGAGAAACGGGGCATGGGGCTGAACCAGATGAATTTGAACCGGCCAGTGGGAGAGGTTCGACAGACCGCCTTGCGCACCTGCGGGAATGGACGTCTGGAACTGCGAGGAGGGGCAACCGGCAGCTGGAAGGGTTTTCTCCGACTTATTTGCCTTTTCATTCAGATACATTCCCACTGCTTCTTCATCGAAATCCTCTGCTTCACGCTCCACAATCCGGAGTGCATCATTGGGGCATTCACCCATGCAGGCACCCAATCCATCACAATATTTATCCGCCACCACACGGGCCTTTCCATCGATTATCTCTATGGCACCTTCAGCACAGGCGGGCACACATTCACCACACCCGTCACAGAGTTCTTCGTCTATTTCAATTATCTTACGCATGACTTTCATGGACTTTCTCCTTAGACCTCATTTCGACAGTGTTTTTTCAGCAAGTTTCCGGCCGCTATCCGTCAAAAATGATTCTGTCGGAATAGGGTCCAATTTCTTCCCGTCGGATAGGTTCTGCTTTTGTGTTTCTTCCAGGTTAGCGATCAAATCCGCATCAAATAGGCTCTTGAAATTAATGGTTTCATCTTTTTCGGGATGATGGTGATGGCCGATGATATGGCACACCTCGTCAATGATCTCTTCGGCAGCACCCAACTTGATTAGAATCTCCCTGGCAATGGGTGGGCCTTCCTTCTCCTGATACCGGGCAGCCGTGCTGTTGTATTTGCTTTCAGCTTCTTTGATACCGATATCGTGGAGATATGCGGCAGCGAGGATAACAGCCAGATTCCCCTGTTCTTCCCGTCCAATCTGTTCCGCATACCGCGCCACGCGGCTTGCATGACCGATTCTCTTAAAATCCTGTTTAAAATAACGTTTCATTTCAATGGCCACCCGATCCTTCAACAAATCATTCTTGTCTTTAAGGAGTTCGGGAGGGAGGTTGCCGATGCATTGCTCCGCGTACTGGCAATAAGATGCGCACCCAAAATCCAGATCGGGATTCAGAAAACGGTGTCCGCATTTGCCGCATTTCCGTGTGGGATCATCTTTAAAAAACTCCACTTCATTTCCGCACTTTGGGCATTTGACATCAAAAACCGCCTCCGGTTTCCAATACTGGCTATCCTGTCCCGGGCATTTCATGACACCCCCCTTTTTTAATTTTCAACTGGCTCACTTTATTAAAATTTAGGTACATTTTATACAATGGCAAACTTAATTGTATCAACATTTGTGGGTATTATAGCACTCAATAGACAAACCACATTGATCTAAGTCAAGAAAGAAGAAATACTTTTTGAAATCACGGCGGCTTTGCGCTTTTGCATTAGATTCTATACTGCTACGCGAGTGGAATTGTGTCAGATGAGTCTAAAATCTCCCGAATTTTTTTTGAAAGCTGCTCTATTTTGAAGGGTTTCTGGATAAACCCGTTGCACCCACGGTCCAATATCTTGCTCGCCTGGCCGTCTACGCTGTAACCGCTGGACAAAAGAACTTTCACCGTGGGGTTCACATCCCTCAGTTTATCAAAACAATCCCCCCCCGTCATGTTCGGCATGACCATATCAAGGATCACCAGTGCAATTTCGTCACTTTTCTCCTCATATAATTTAAGCGCCCGTGTTCCGTTTTCCGCTGTCAGGACATGGTACCCCATTAGTTTCAGAAACTCCGTACCGATATCGAGGATCATCTCTTCATCATCCACAAACAGCACTGTCTCTTCACCCTTATGAATCCGCGCATCCAGCGATGCCGAAGTTTCCTCCGTTGAATCGGCAGCAACAGCCGGCAGGAAAAAACTGATGGTGGACCACAATCCCGCCTCGCTTTCCACATTGATGATGCCGCCATGATTCCGAATAATTCCGTAGGCTGAAGCGAGCCCAAGCCCGGTCCCCTCCCCCACGGCCCTGGTTGTAAAAAACGGGTCAAAAATCCTTTGTCGGATCGCTTCATCCATACCCGCACCCGCATCAGCCACTGAAACCTTAACATACCGACCCGGTTCGAGATCAAATGTCCTCATATGGTCCTGAGACAACAATAGATTTTGAGTATGAAGCAATATTTCGCCCCCTTCGGGCATGGCTTGCGCGGCATTCACATAAAGATTTAACAGCACCTGGTCAATCTGTCCACGATCCACTGCCACCATCCAAAGATCCTCACCCAATTCCATGTGGATGGTAATCTCTTTCTTTGCCTGGGTGAACATGGTGATACCGTTTCTGATCAGATCGTTTAAATCCGTGGCCCTTACCTCATATTTCCCCCCCCTTGCAAACCCCAGGAGCTGTTTTGTAAGATCCGCACCTTTTTGAATATATTGTTCAATATTCTTTATTCTCTCGTATTCACGATCATCCAGGTTCTGGTTTAGAAGGATAATTGAAACATTTCCCTGGATTGCCATAAGCAGATTGTTGAAATCATGGGCGATACCCCCTGCCAGGGTTCCAACGGATTCCATTTTCTGGGCTTCGTAGAATTGGGTCTCAAGGGCCTTTTTTTCAGAAATATCGCGCAGAATCACAAACAAACCGGAAGCTTCCCCCTCATAACTTTCAAATCGGGAGGCGCTGATACTCACATCCAGTAAACGACCATCCTTTGTAAGGCGCTTGCTGATGTGGTTATGGCAGGGCGTTCCATGCGTTACAATATCCCTGATAACCGTCATGGCCCTTTCCCTCTCGGATTCGGGCAGAAATGGGATCCGTTCCTCCAGCACTTCTTCCTCAGTCCAGCCAAATATATCCGTAAAGACGCGATTCACATATTGAGCCTTACCCTCCATATCGTACAGAATAATTGCATCCGCCGATGATAGTAGAAAGGACCGATATATTTCCAAAGCCTTGCTGGATTCATCGTAAAGGCTCATAAACTTTTTTTCACTTTCGTGAAGCTTCTCGTCGACCCGCATTCTTTTCCGTTCGGTTTTTACGCTCTCCAGTATGATATAAAGCGCAAACAGCAGGGCCACAATCAGAATAACAGATGAAACAAGCACCATCCGACGGCTGAAAGATGCAATCTCCCTTGAAACATCTTCCACATAGATACCGGTTCCCACAATCCAGCCCCATGGCTTGAAGGCTCTCACATAAGAAATCTTGGGTGCAATTCGATCCGGATCGTCTTTCCATTGCCATGCATAGTCCACGTACCCGGCAGAACGGTTTTTTACGGTTCTGACGAATTCCACAAAAGGTCGCGTACCATTGGAATCCGTGTAATTGGACAAATCCTGGCCTTCCAGATCCGTTCGGTAGGGGTGCATCACCATCTTCGGCTGCATGTCGTTGATCCAGAAGTAATCCTTGCCTTCAGGGCCATAACGCAATTTCCGGATACGGTTCATGGCCCTTTTCTGGGCCTGTTTGAGGGATAAATCTCCATTTTGAACTTCCGCTTCGTATTGAACCAGAAGACTCCAGGCATTGTCAGTCAAATCCTGGATCATCCGACGCTTCTGCCCCATGAGCTGCTCTTCCATAAATGGAATAAAGAACAGAAAAACACCCAGGACGAACATGATAAACGTCAACCCCACAGGGACGATAATCCTCAGGGATGCCGTCCTGAAAACCCCGTCAGTGAATAATCCGAAAGCTCTGAACCGTTTCACCGTTCTGTTCTTCATACGCCTCCAACCTTCAATCATGGGAAAGTAGCCATCAAGAGACCTTTTTGTTCGATCAGGAAGTCATTAAGTCCGGCCGGTCCGCCAGAAATCGATAGAGGGTTGCCCGGCCCACACCCAGGATTCTGGCGGCTTTGGCTTTGTTACCGCCGCTTTGTATGAGGGCCCGGCTCACATCCGACCCATTTAACTTTCGCTTGGGACCACGGGAGTGATGCCTGGTTTCGCTTGATTTGAGCTCGAGGGGTAGATGTTCTGGATGTATCATTCGCCCCCGTGATTTTACCAGGGCAAACCGGATTGCGCTCTGTAACTCACGCACATTTCCGGGCCAGGCATAATCGATCATGATGGCCATGGCATCTTTGGAAATCCCGCCACTTTTCTGTCCCCCGTCCCCGGCTGTTTTTAAAAAATGTTCCGTCAACAAAGGAATATCCTGTTTTCTCTCCCTTAAAGGCGGCAGAAAAACTGGCACCACATTAATACGGTAGTAAAGGTCATCACGGAAATTTCTGTTGCCCACTGCCTTTTTCAAATCGCGGTTCGTGGCACTGATCAGGCGCACATCCGCAGTCAGAGTTCGTTCCCCCCCTACCTGTTCAAAAGTTCCTTCCTGAAGAACCCGCAGCAATTTAACCTGCACGGACTTGGGCATCTCACCAATCTCATCAAGGAAAAGCGTCCCCTGGTGCGCCAGTTCAAAGCGGCCTTTTTTATCCTTTATAGCGCCCGTAAAGGCACCCTTCACATGGCCGAACAGTTCGCTTTCCAGAAGCCCTTCCGGCAAAGCCCCGCAATTGACCGGCACAAAGGGTTCCGAAGATCTTTGCCCTTCATTATGAATTGCCGATGCCACCAGCTCTTTTCCGGTTCCGCTTTCCCCCTGTATCAGGACCGGAATATTCACATCAGCGATCTCACGAATGGTTTCAAACAGTTCGAGCATTCGATCATCCTGACTGATGATGCCCGCAAAAGTATGCTCCGTTTTCAGACGTGCACGAAGGGTTGAAAGCTCGGTAATATCTTCCATGACCACCACCGCCAACCGTTCACCTTCATGATCAAAGGGCGCTGCGCTGACCAGAAGCGTCAGATTACGGGGTTTTCCCCTGACCAGCAACTCCATATCCGCCCGATTCCGGTTAATCTGCTGACCTCCAATGGCATCAAGGGCCGTTTTTCTCACCAGGCAGGTCCGGCAATGATCACCAAAACCACAACCGTCCGGACTGTCTTGGACATGGACACACCGGAGCACCTCCCCACCACTCATGCCCGTCACAGCCGCATCAGACACGCCAAAGATACGCTCAATAACACTGTTGACAACAAGAACCCTTCGATCGCGGTCAACAATCAGCACCCCGCACGGTATTGCTGAAAATAACCCCTTTAAGAATTCGTTCTGGTTCATCAGTTCCCGAACCGGTTTCATTGGGTCTCCTTCTCATTCAACAAACACTTTGTATAAATCCGAAAAAAATGGAACGTCAAAAGCATTTTTTCAAATAATTATTTTTTGTTACCTGAAACTACCATCTTGACACACAAGAATCAATTAAATTTGAGACACTTTTGGGAATTGTGGCGCCATTGCTTCGCGTATTACAAAATTTCCTGGATTTCCAATTACAATTGCACAAACCGAACGGGTCATATTCATTGTGACCAAAAATCGAACAGCATTTCCCTCGGGATTTAATCGGAACTTCCGTTTTCTCTTTTTCATTGGCCTTTACAGAAAAATCACTTTCCGATATTGTGGATCGAATTTTCTCTCTTTTGATAAAAAAGATAGACTCCCCAAGGCTGGAATACGCTTTGCCGTATTTGAAAAGAGACCTTTGAAAATGAAGAAATGCTTCGCAACCATAAAAAAAGGGACTTGGCCAAATTGGCTTAAGTCCCTGATTTTAAATGGTGCCGAGACGCAGAGTTGAACTGCGGACACGGGGATTTTCAGTCCCCTGCTCTACCGGCTGAGCTATCTCGGCAACAGACTCGCGCAATATAGCGTCTAGCAAAGGTTCGGTCAAGCATAAATTTCTATTAAATGACGTCATTCAACCAAATTGCCGCTTTCTGTATTATTTTTTCCATACCGTTTTCAGGAACGTCACATATTGCAAAAAAAACGTAACAAGACAAAAGAAACGCTTCGCGGTCGATCTGATTCGCCACCCCCCAAAACATTGCCGAATAAACAGGCATTCGAAGCATTATCATTGATTGAAAAAGACCTCCGTTCTCTTGTCCCCCTGAGCATGGGGAGAGATCGACGTATCTTTTATAAGCGTCTCAATAACATTTTAAATAACAGCAGGAATCAAAAAACCCGGCAGAAATTCATGGAGCAGCTTGAACCCCTTAAGAAAAAGATCAAGGAGTCCATGGCGGAAAGACAGCAGCGCTTGAGACATCGTCCAAGGGTCTCTTTTCCTGAAAATCTCCCCATCACTACAAGAAAAACTGAAATTATTGATGCTGTTCGAAAAAATCCGATCGTGATTATTGCAGGAGACACAGGATCTGGAAAAAGCACCCAGATTCCCAAGATGTGCCTTGCCGCCGG
>Ga0307988_1001901_pt1 | contig 10969 bp, 8 predicted proteins | sample EllFjometagen183_FD_203166 | JGI IMG/M metagenome (GOLD analysis project Ga0307988, IMG submission 203166) | Marine microbial communities from Ellis Fjord, Antarctic Ocean - #183 | ecosystem: Environmental > Aquatic > Marine > Unclassified | place: Southern Ocean | collected 2014-10-08 | reverse complement strand
GGTGTTGAGTCATGTCTGAATACCGCTGAAATCAATCGAGTAATAGCCACGATCCAACTGAAATGCTGGAGGTTCTTTGTATTGATAAACAATTCATAAGGACGGCGTACACCATCTTCAATCAAGTCATTTATTGTCACATAGAATGCGTCAGGAGTGAGCGAAGTTTTCAGTTTGTATGTAGTACCTTCGAGCTGTTCAGGACGTTTTGGAATCTGGTATCCATTATTAGCAATTTTCAATTCCGGTTTTTCCTTTTTGTCATCTTTGACCAGGACTCCGGTGATGAATTCAGATGGACGGAAAGTAGTACATCCTTTCAAGCCTTTTTCATAGGCTTTCATATAAATATTCTCGAAATCCTTGAATGGATAGTCTGTCGGAATATTGATAGTTTTGGATATTGAACTGTCCACGTGTTTCTGGAGTACAGCCTGAATATTCAAATGCTCTATAGGCTTGACGTCACTTGCGGCAACAAAGAATTCAGGCAGATCTTTATCTTCAATAGAAGTAACATTCATAGATTTGCAATAAAGATTATAAGCGTAATCCGTGATTTTTACTTTGCTGACATCATTTTCATGACTATTGCGAATAGTTCTGGTATAATGGAAAGCAAATACCGGTTCCAGTCCACTTGAGACATTACCAGCCAGCAGGCTGATAGTACCAGTAGGAGCAATCGAAGTCAGATGTGAATTACGGATACCGTGTTGTTTGATTCCTTCCTGAATATCTTTCGGCAGCTTCTTGATAAAATTGCCTTGGCAATATTTTTTAGTATCAAGCATTCTGAATGAGCCTTTTTCTTTTGCCAGCTCAATACTTGAACGATATGCGGCATGCGAAATAGTCTTCATGATTTTTTCAGCAACCTTAGCAGATTCAGGCGATCCATATTTTAATCCGAGGAATATAAATGCGTCAGCCAAACCTGTGATACCTATTCCCATGCGACGCTTGGATTCAGCTTCAGCCTTTTGCTGTTCGAGTGGATAATTACTCAATTCAATAACATTATCCAAGAATCTGACAGCCGTAGTAATAACTTCTTCAAGACGTTTATAGTTAAATTCAGCTTTATCAGTAAATGGCATATTTACAAAACGCGTCAAGTTGGCAGAACCCAGGAGGCATGCTCCGTATGGAGGCAAAGGCTGTTCGCCACAAGGGTTAGTCGCGGTGATTTCTTCGCAATAATTCAAATTGTTCATTTCATTGATTTTATCAATCAGAATGAAGCCTGGTTCCGCATAATCATAAGTGGAACGCATGATAGTCTGCCATAGTTCAGCGGCTTTGACTGTCTTATGGACTTCTCCGTCAAACTTGAGTTCCCAGTCTGTATTATTTTTGACCGCTTCCATGAATTCTTTTGTAATTCCAACAGACAGGTTGAACATTTGAAGCTGTTCGTTTTCCCGTTTTGCGGTGATGAATGTTTCAATATCGGGATGGTCACAACGCATGACTCCCATTTGTGCTCCGCGTCGTTGTCCAGCGCTCATAATAGTACGGCAAGTAGAGTCTAACACCTGCATAAAGCTTATCGGCCCGGATGATTGAGCTCCGCAACCTTTAATATGTGAACCTTCAGGACGGATAGTAGAAAAGTCAAAACCAACACCACCACCTTGCTTCTGAGTCATTGCGGATTCTTTTACTGTATCAAAAATACCTTCAATCGAGTCTTCAATTTTATTCATCACATAGCAGTTAAACATGGTAACCGCATCACGAGCAGTTCCAAGATTGGCGATGATGCGACCGCCGGGAATAAATTCAAAATTAAGAAGTACATCTTCAAATTCTTCTTGCCATTTTTTGCTGTCTTTCTCTCCTGCCGCGCAAGCTTTTGCAACACGACGCATAGTCCCTTCCATGTCTTTGTCTTCGGGTATATCGTTGCCACCTGCAAAACGGTATTTTCGGTTCCAAATATCTTCTGAAATGCTGTAAGTACTACCAGTATCGGTCATTATGATCTCCTGTCCTTTTTTTTGACGTTTTGCCACTTCCCCGGGCAAGCGTTCGATTAATAAATGTAAATTGTTGATAATCCGCATGATGCAATATATATAGTGGTTTATTTATAGAAGAACCACAACATATAGTATGATGCACCAAATAAAGTAATGTCCAAAAAGTAAATATCAAGCGACTTTTTCACTTTTTTTTCAATTATTTTTTTTGGGTGGATTTTTCGCAAAAATCATAGTAAAAAGTATGTATTTTATCGTTTGTACAGGAATACGGTGATTTATTATAGTCAAATTTTAAAAAACTGGATTTTTTCGATAATTGCCAGGAGTGATTCCGATTATTTCGCGAAAGACTCTATGGAAAAACTGGACTTCGCGGAAACCACATTTTTCAGAGATAAGAGCTATTGTCATAAGAGTTTTCCGCAACAATGTACAAGCTTGATTGATGCGTTGAAGGCGTAGATATTTTATCGGGCTAATTCCAAATTGACGACGAAAAAGAGTTCGCAAATACACTTCACTCATATCCATTTCTGCCGCCATATCCGCAACCGATAGATTCGGGTCCGACAAGTTTGATTCGATCAAAGCTAATACCGGGCGTAAACGTAATATTTTACTTTCTTGTTCTGGAGGGTTTTCCTGATTTCTTATCAAATCCAACAATAGCAGTTGGATTCTAGCTACTATACTGCCTTTCCAGCCTGAAGGTTTCAAACAGTATTCACGAGCCGCTTCGTAGGAATTACTTTCGAATAACTTATTCCCACTATCCTTGTACACACCACCTAAATTATAGTGAGCCACCATGTCAATCATATCGTAAAGCCGAGCATGAAAATGAACATTTATCATTGACATCGCGCTTCCAGCATCTGGCTTCAATGAATGTAAATGGTATTGCGGGAATAAAATAAAATCGCCTTTTTTGACAATATATTCTTTCTTTTCATCGCCAAGACATAAGCACCCCTGCCCTGCAATTATCCATGTCCAATAGCTGTCATTAATGCGCCGTGCTTCCAAATCCCATTCTTCCGAACACTCAAAATAACTCGCTGAAACGACTTCTATATTCAGGTGTTCTGAATCGAAAAAAGATTCTCTATAGGGCTTAAAGAAATTCTTTTCAAGACCTTTAGCTTTAATACTCATAGTTTCATTATATCCAATTATTTTATCGTTTTATGCAATTGCTAAATAATTTTTGCATTGTATAATATAATATATTGAAATTTAAAATCAAGCGGAGAACCGGAAATGAATACATTTAAAAAGAAAGCCGCAAGCTGTGCCAGAAAAGTTAAAAGTTCTGCAGATGAACGCTCTTATATACGCGAACTCGCCGCGATGACTGTTGAAATCGCCCGTGAACCACGCATGAAACCGATTATCAAACGCTGGCGCGATGTGAATTCAGGACGAATGCCCGACCGTGCTCCAGTATGGTGTCGCCCGGCTGGATGCTGGAGCGAAATGCTTCCTCAGGATTCTCTAGTGTGCAAAGACCCTTTTTTGAAAAAAATGGAATACTATTTACGACAAACACTCCTGCGTCGTGACATTGATGATGACCATCCAGTATATGAATATTTTAAAGTCAACGCTGTAATTGAATGCAATTCTGAAACACCTTATGGTTTTGAATATAAAAAACATTCTCTTGACGAAGAAGGTTCCGCCTGGGGATATGAATCCGCTTTAGAAAACGCTGATGATTTTAAACGTTTAGTCGTTCCACAGTATAAATTCAACGCTGAAAAAACAGCGGAACAAATCGCATTACATGAAAATCTTCTAGGTGATATTCTGGAAATCAAAGCTACTGCCGTAAACGGTTTTTTCAGCGTTGCTACAGTTTGTTCTCAAGCAGCCAATCTGCGCGGCATGGAACAAATGATGATGGATATGCTTCTGGAGCCTGAATTGATGCATCATTTGATGCGGGTAATCACTGACGGCGTAATGAATTACCTTGACGCTGTTGAGGAATCCAAATTAATTGTGCCAAACATAGATGAAGCAATGCTCATGAGTGATCCTCTGCGTCCTCTTTCTAAAGATGGCAAGTACACCTTGAAAGATTGCTGGTGTGCCGGAAATTCTCAGGAATTCGATCAAGTAAACCCGAAAATGACTCAAGAGTTCCTCATTGATTACCAAAACGAAATTTTTGAACGTTTTGGTGCCTCATGTTATGGTTGCTGTGAAAACCTGACTCAAAAAATCGATCAAGTCCTGACCGTGCCTAATCTGCGAATATTCGTATCCAGCGCATGGAGCGATTTAGCAAAGATCGTTAAAAAAACCGAAGGCAAACATTGTATTATGTGGCGACATTCAGCCTCGGATGTAACCTGTTTAGAGAATCTCAACAAAGTTCGCAAAGACACCGAAAAAGGCGCCAAAATCCTCAAAGGTCGTCGCTATCAAGTAGTCCTGCGCGAACTTCAAACACTTCTCGGCAGAGAAAACCGCATCTACGACTGGGCGCAAATGTGCAAAGAAATAATAGCGAAAAACTGATAAAACAAATTAGCGCTGAATAGGGAAGATAATAGAATCTACCCTAATCTATGTGTTATTTTAAATTCCGGCATTATATATCCAAAAACAATAATAGCCAGTATAATTATTTCAAACAAATAAACACATAATGTATATGTCATTAATTTTTCTTTTTCAATTTTAAATGAAAGTATAAAACTCGTTAGATGTAATGCAAGAAAGATACATGGCCAAATATATCCAAAAAACAAAGCAAAATCTGTTAAACAAGGTAATGGTTCCCCCGGCAAAATGCCATCCCAATGACAAATCATCGTTTGATTGACTACGAGAAATATTGGTGTAACAATAAGATGTACAAAAAGAGATAAACCAAAAAATATTCTAAAATTCTTTTGCTTCATGTATAATCTCCTCAATTTATTCTCTGTTGTTTTTTACTCGTAGTGTGTCCACATCCGAATAACTTTAACTGTTCTTATATCATCGAGTATTTGATATACAAGTCGATGTTGTATGTTGATTCTTCTGGAATACGCCCCTGTTAAATCTCCAACCAGTTTTTCATAGCGGGGTGGATTTTGATAAGGATTCTTTTCAAGTATAGCAAGAATACGCTTCGCCTGAGATTTTAGACCTGAACGAGAGACTTTTTTGGCGTCTTTTTTTGCTTGCGAGGTATAGACTAGTTTCCAATTCACCAATCAAGCTCCGTACTGCATTTATCTACAGGCGTTTTTAAACCTTTAACAATAGATTCCCGAACTTTCGGAAATGATTCAAGGTACAAAGTTTCCTGAATAGCACGCCAATCATCCTCTGAAATAAGTACCGCAGAATTACGTTTCCCGGAAATCTGAATTGGTTCATGCGATTCAGCCACATCATCAATGAGAGTGAAAAACTTTTTTCTTGCATCAGTTGCTGTTAGTGTTGTCATAATAAATCCTGATTTTATAGCTCTATTAGTGGTACTGAATAGTGTACTACTATTTTGGACAAAAGTCAAGCCTTACCAATATTTTTTTCAACTCAGTTGATTGAATACCAAGAGTGAATCTTTGCTTAGGGAAATGATGTCGCCATCGGAAAGCTCGGTGCTTTTAGTTAACTTTTTGTTGTTTAAATATGTGCCGTTGGCACTATTGCAGTCCTTGACCAGGAATATGTTGTCTTCAAAAGATATTTCCAGGTGCAAGCCTGAAACCTGTTTGTCATTCAATATGAGTCCGCATTCATCTTTACTGCCTATGGTGATTGATGAATTTAATTCATGCCACTTCTGGTATTCACCGTCTTCGATAAGACATAGAAAAGTTCCAGTTTTTTCTTTTAGAGGCACTTTTTCGAAGGCGAGCTTTATCATTTCAAAAACTTTAATATCAGGACAGTTATCTTCCGCATTAATCATTGTGTCACGATATTCAGGGCGATTATTTATCATTTCCTCAATCGCTTTGATGAATAATCCACGACTTCGCTTATTAATTAATTCTTCTCCCATTTCCTCAAGCAACAGCATAAATTCTTTTTCCAGCATTTGCAACATTCTGCTTTTTTGTTGATAAATTGTACCTTTACGCAAATTGCCGAGGCGCTCGCTGACTTCATCTACGGAATAGCCTTCAAGCACATACATGCAGAATGACTTATAGGTTTGCTGGTCTACTTTGTCATATACACGTCGCAAGGCTTGCTGAACGAGAGAGCTGAGCCAGATATTGTCGTCTTCAAGGCTGATGGATTCTGATTTTTCCGAACTGAGAAGATCAAGAGAAAAGTTAAGCTGTTCATTGCCGCTGTTATCACTGCTGGCGGCTATATAACGGCTTTCTTTCCTGAAAAGATCGTAGCAACGACCTTTGACTATTGTTTTCAGATATGAATGAAAGCGTTTGCCGGGGTCATACTCAAACGAAGACATTGTTCGCAAAAGACAGACCATTGTTTCCTGAAAGACATCGTCAGCTTTAGCCGGGGAACATCCTAATTTCCGTGCCCAGCCTAGTATTGACTGCCTATAGAAATCATAAAACTCTTTCCACGCGTCATCATTTCCAGTATCTTTAAGGCGCTGGATCAAAGTTTGTCGAGTTGTTCTAATATCATCCATTTTTTACTATGCTACAGAATTCAATGAATTTCAAAGAATATTTATAAATTTACCCTTTTTTATCACTCGTATCCATGCCAACTAGCAATTCCATGCTATATTTAAGCTATAAATTAAAAACCCGGAGAGTATAACATGAATGATTTTAACGAAGAAGTAAAAAACATTTTATCTGCCCAGAAGACATTCTTTCAAAGCGGAGCTACGCTCGACATAAAATTTAGAAAAGACACTTTAACACGTTTGTTTAATAAAATCGAAGAAATGCGACCGGAAATCCATGCTGCTTTGTACTCGGATCTACGCAAATCTGAATTCGAATCCATTGAAACCGAAACTTCAGGCATTCTCGAAGAAATTATCTATATGCGTAAACGCGTTAAAAAATGGGCAAAGCCTAAACGTGTCGGAGTTCATCTCAATAATATGCCGGCAAAAGGTAGAATTCATCCTGAACCTTATGGTTCCGCATTGATTTTTTCCGCCTGGAACTATCCATTCCAACTGGCTCTCTCGCCAGTTATCGCCGCGATGGCTGCGGGGAATTGTATCATCCTGAAACCTGCCGCGCAGGCTCCGGCTACTGCTGAAATTATCAAAAAACTGCTTGATTCATGTTTTAAACAAGAATATATCGCGACTTTTCTTGACGGAGATGGCAAAGCTGCAATGATGTTGAAGCATAAATTTGATTATATATTCTATACAGGTGGACCTAATGTCGGGCGAAAAGTAATGCTCGCCGCTGCTGAAAACTTGACCCCTGTCACCCTTGAACTGGGAGGAAAAAGCCCATGTATTGTCGCGGAAGACGCAAACATAAATGTTACTGCCAAACGTCTCGTCTGGGGGAAATTCCTCAATGCCGGACAAACCTGCCTTGCGCCGGATTATTTAATGGTTCATGAAAAAATCAAAGAGCCATTACTCGAAAAAATGCGGGAAATAATTAAAGAATTTTACGGTGAATCTCCTCAACAAAGCCCTGACTACCCACGTATTATTAACGAACATCATTTTGATCGGCTGAGCAAACTTCTGGAGAATCAGGAAGTTTTCTGCGGCGGTTCGACTGATCGCGAAGATTTGTATATAGCACCAACAATCCTTGCTGAAACCGACCCAGAATCAGGAGTTATGCAGGAGGAAATATTCGGACCAATCATGCCAGTAGTAAGCTGGTCAAATATTGATGATGTTATTACTTTTGTCAACTCACGAGAAAAACCTCTTGCACTATATTATTTTTCAACTGCCAAGCGTGATCTTAATACTTTGATACAGAAAACTTCATCCGGCGGACTCTCTGTTAATGATACGATTACTCATTTTATCAACCCGTCAATGCCTTTCGGCGGAGTCGGTGAAAGCGGTATCGGAGCTTATCACGGCAAATACGGATTTGAGACTTTCTCTCATCAAAAACCAGTAATGATCAAGCCAACATTCTTAGATGTACCAATGCGCTATCCGCCATTCGGCAACAAACTAAAATGGCTCAAAATACTCTGTAAATAAAACAGGAAATTTCACTATGGGGAAATTTATTATTATGCTTGCTTTACTTTCTATGCAAACCTTGAATGCGCAAACTTATGATGTTTATTTCGGAACTTACACAAGGAAAAGTTCATCTGATGGTATTTACCATGCTAAATTTGATACTAAGACAGGAAAACTTTCCAAACCTGAGCTTGCCGTTAAAACTTCAGACCCCAATTTTATCGCTATTCATCCAAACGCAAAATATCTTTATTCAGTTACTGACAGTTCTAGAGTCAGCGCCTTTGAGATAAATCCCAAAAGCAAAAAACTTAAATTGCTAAACAGCTCATCTTCCGGCGGCAAAGGACCATGTCATGTTTCAATAGCAAATAAGGCAAAAACCTTACTTGTCGCCAATTACGGCAGCGGCAGTTTGGCTTCGATCCCGATAAACAATGATGGCAGCCTCAAAGATCCGGCAAGCATTATTCAACATAAAGGCTCTGGTTTCTGCAAAAGAAGGCAGACATCTCCTCATGCTCACAGTATAAATCCCAGTCCAGATCAAAATTTTGTCTATGCCGTTGATTTGGGAACAGATAAGATAATGATCTACCGTCTGAATCCTGAAAACTCTAAACTCACAGAGAACACCCCTGCATCATTTGCTCTGCAAGCTGGTGCTGGTCCACGACATTTTACTTTTCATCCAAATGGCAAATTCGCTTATGTTATAAATGAACTTGATAATACATTAAACGCCCTGGAATACAATCCAAAAACTGGCGCTTTGACTGAAATTCAGAATATTTCCACTCTGCCGGAAGGCTTTAAAGGCACAAGCTATACTGCTGAAGTAAAGGTTCATCCCAATGGTAAATTTCTTTACGGCTCAAACCGAGGATATGATTCGATAGTAGTATATAAAATCGATAAAAACAACGGCAAGTTGACCCTAGTCGGCTTTCAGAAAGAGGGAATCGACAATCCAAGACATTTCAATATCGACCCATCAGGAAAATTTTGTCTCGTTGCCAATCAAGACTCAAATGATGTAGTAGTATTCGCTATTGACCCCAAAAGTGGAATGTTGAAAGCTCCACATCAAACTATCGCCATTGGAAAACCTGTTTGTATCAAGTTTTTAACAAAACAACTCAAATAAAATGCAAAAATTACGTTTCTTCAAAGAATACTTGATTGAAAAATATGGTCATGCTCTGTATCGAATTCCGATTGATTTGCCATTAGGCTGTCCAAATCGGGAAAATAATTTCGGTGTAGGCTGTATTTATTGTGCAGAAGACGGCAACCGAGCAAGACATTTAAAATACAAGCTAGATCTCGCCGGACAAGTCAAATCAGGAATTGAATTTGTTGCCAGGCGCTACGATGCTAAAGCTCCATATATTGCTTATTTTCAATCTTTTACTAATACTCATGGGACGATTGAAGAACTGCGGAATTTTTATAATGAAGTCTTAGAGCAGGCAGATTTCAAAATGGTCATAATCGGTACTCGCCCCGACTGTCTCGAAGATGAAACCATTGACTTATTAAAGAAAATCGCCGAAAAGTATGAACTTTGGGTAGAGCTAGGAGTGCAAACCAGTAATGACAAAACCTTGAAGCTGATTCGCCGGGGACATGACTTTGCGGCAGTAAAAACCGCTACTAACAAACTGGCAGAGGCTGGAATATCCTGCGCCGCGCATGTAATATTGGGCTTACCCGGTGAAACAATCGAAGATTACCGCCAGACCGCACATGATATAGCGGCTTTGCCGTTTAAGGCGGTCAAACTGCATAATCTATTGATTCTCAAGAATACGCCACTGGCGAAAATGTTTGCTGACAAAAATTCAAATATCAAGCCCCTCAATGAATACGAATATGCTCAAGCGGCGGCAGATTTTTTACACTTGCTCCCTGATGATTATTTAATTATGCGTTTAAATACAGACGCACCGGAAAAAGAACTCATTGCTCCAAAATGGTGGATGAAAAAAGGGCAGTTTTTAGATTTTTTTAAGAAATATTATGCTTCGGGCGGACAGGATTTAGCTTTTCACGGTGTCACAACTGAAGATGGCAGTCCGAGCTTATATCATCCGAAATACCGACAGCATTTTCATACTCTTGCCGGAGCGCGTTCCGAAGCTGAGAAAAAGTTTACTGAAGCAGTTAATCTGCACCAAATTCTAAATACACAAGCAAATATAAATTTGCTTGATATTGGTTTTGGTCTGGGATATAACGCTGTTGTCGCGGTAAACGCGGCGGAATCGGTCAAATCAGGAAAACTAAAAATAAAGACTTTGGAAAATGACATTCAAGTATTAAAAGTTTCCTTAGATCTGTTCGGAAAAGACAGTTTACATCGAGAAATACTTCAATCACTACTGGACACAGGACATTGGCAAGGAGATTTCGCGGAGATAGATTTAATCATTGGCGACGCGCGAAGTTCAGTGCTTGAATTGGATGAAAAATTTGACTGTATTTTCATGGATGGTTTTTCGCCGGATAAAAACCCCGAATTATGGACTTATGATTTTATTCGGGAATTAACTAAGCTCATCACGCCCAAAGGTCTTATTGTTACTTATTCGAGCGCTTATCCAGTCAGAGGCGCAATGCTGCGTTGCGGCTTATCTGTAGGGCAGACAGATGCTTTCGGAAGGAGACGAAGTGGAACAATCGCCACATTCGAGAAGCCCGCTGTTTTTGAAGATTTAGCGCAAAAAGAATTAAATCTAATCTTAAAATCAACCGCCGGAGCCGCCTATCGCGATCCGGGGCTTTATCACAATGCAAAAGACATATTAGAAAACAAAAATCGTCTAGTTAAAAAATTACGCCAGTCCGGCGTTCC
>Ga0307988_1001900_pt1 | contig 10970 bp, 7 predicted proteins | sample EllFjometagen183_FD_203166 | JGI IMG/M metagenome (GOLD analysis project Ga0307988, IMG submission 203166) | Marine microbial communities from Ellis Fjord, Antarctic Ocean - #183 | ecosystem: Environmental > Aquatic > Marine > Unclassified | place: Southern Ocean | collected 2014-10-08 | reverse complement strand
AGAAAACCGTATTCAAGAATGGGATTTCTTCCATTGAATTAATAAGGGATAAAGCTGTTGAAAAGGGTTATCTTGATATCATAAATAAAAGCGCCTTGTTAGAAACGCGTCTGATATTTGAACAAGAAGGATGGGAAAAAGCGGCGGTAAATCATCGCAGCATGTGGAGCAAGATAGATAAAGAACGGCTGGCTCGGGCTTTTCGGGAAGACTCCGCGCTTAAAAATAATTACTTTCTGTTTACTGTTTGTTATGGCTGCAACCTTATTTTGGCGCCTGATGAAGAGGCGGTGGATTTCGGCGTCCTCGCTGAAGAAGAATCTTTTTTGGTGCTGACTTCTAATGGGCGCTTGCTTCGCCTGGGTACTGATGGAATGCAATGCTTAATGCAGGATATTGAAAAACCAGTGGCTATTGCATTTACACAAGATAACCAGATCGTCGCAGTTCTTTCATCGGATGGAAATATACGTGTTATAACAGAAGATCATGAGGAAGTGAAAATTCCGGTAGTCTCTGATTTGATGTGGAAAGATATCTCGTTTAACAAGCAGGGTAATAAAATTTGGGTTCTTAATGGAAACGGCGGCATTGTGCAATATTCTTATCCCGGCGATGCCAGAATCGGGAACCTCAGCATTGAAACATATCCGCCTCTTTGGGGTGAGCCGGATGTAGCGCGGTCATTCTACCCAGTTAGAGATGGCGAAGTATTCATGGTGTTGGATAAGGCTGGCGGGATTCATTGGCGCTCCACGATGCCTTTGGCTGATGATAATCCAACCAGGAAACAGCTGCTTAAGTATTATAATCCCGCCCGTATGTTGTCTGCGGATGTTGATTATTGGGCGCCTGAAGAAGCGGTTTTGTTGATGGAGCAGACTGGTAGGACAATGTTTACGCTTATCGCTGATTTAATGAATCCCGCTGAGACTTTGGACGATGTAATGTCTCAAACAGAAGAAGAAAAGACTCCGGTCAGCGGGTTGATATATTTTAGTCAGGAGCAAAGCTCTTGGATCAGGAAGATAGAAACCGTCTCTATGGCGCCTTTGCCTCAGGTGAATACATTGTTCCAACTGCGCCGTAATGGAACCATCCAGGCTATCGCTATGCCGCAGAGGCATCATATACGCATTCCCCATGGGAAATACTTGAATATTGCTGTGGTGGATTGATTTCTACAGTGGTTCCGGTGGGTTACACAGCTTCGCGGATTTTAGCCCACCCTACGTGCTATAGCAGTTAACAACCGCATAGACGCACGTTGTTTTGACAATCGCTCTAAGTAATAGTTTATTAAACAGGATAAAAGCCCAGTGGAGGTTACAATTCCCACCGGGCTTTGTTTATTTTGCTGTTACGCATGAAGACAGATTAGATATCTAATCCCCAGGGTTATGATTGGGTGTGATGCGGTGGGCTAAGAAAAAAGCACTTGCTAAACCCACGCCCCAAACATAGACTATCTACATCTAAGAGCCGCATGAGAGGTCTACCATGCTACGATTCAGAGTTTTGATTGAACAGGATGAAGACGGCATTTTCGTCGCGGAAGCCCCAAATCTTCCAGGCTGCATCAGCCAGGGAAACACTAGGCAGGAAGCATTGCTTAACATCAAGGAGGCGATGCAAGGCTATATCGAAAGCCTCAAGAAACACGACGAGCCAATCCCTTCACAGATCATCGAGGAATTGGTCGAAATTGATGCCTAAACTTCCGATCATCTCAGGACATGAAGCTGTCCAAGCCCTATCCAAAATTGGCTACGAGCCAGACCACCAGACAGGAAGCCACGTCATCCTTCGGCACAAAGAGCCGCCTTATCGTAGACTCACCATTCCAAACCATAAGGAACTTGCTAAAGGAACTCTACGCGCAATTATTAGACAAAGTGGTTTGTCACCAGAAGAATTCATTATCCTTCTTTGATGCTTTATGACACCCGATCTGTAAGCCGTTCGGCGTCGAGATCTAACTGGCGTCCAAAGCCCAGCGTAGCCTACCATGGGTTACGATTGGTATAACGCGGTGGGCTACGCTTCGCTTTTAGCGCGTCCTACTTGTGATGCTAAATCGGTTAACAACCGCATAGACGCACGTTGTTTTGAGAATCGCTCTGAGTAATAGTTTATTGAACAGAAAAAAGCCCGGTGGATGTTATAAATCACACCGGGCTTTATTTAATTTTCAGTTACGCATTACAACGGATTAGAGTAGTTGTCATAATAATGTTCTGATTGGCGATTCGAAAAAGCCAGAAAAGATTGGCTTTTTCGATGACCAAAAGTTATAAGAAACGAACATATTTTTGACAATCGCTTTACATATCTAATCCCCAGCCTTTACGGTATTTCTTTGTTACAAATTCATTGGCAGCGCGGTTGTTGGTGACTTCCATTTTTTCGGCATCCCATAATAGTTTGCCTTTACACCGCAGAGCCAGGTTGCCAAGAACGATGACCTCACTGAACGGTCCTGCATAATCGAAATTGGAGCAAGCCGCTACGCCGCCTTTACACGCTTGGATCCAATCCACTGTATGACCTAGCGACCGTGGAATAATTTTGGAGGGCTGTGTGTAATTTTTGTTCATTTCTTCAGAGACAAAGCGTGTCCCACCACCATACTCACCCGTTGTAAGAACACCCTTTTCGCCAACAAAATAGGAACCATTGCTACCATCACCGAGTTTCACATCGGGTCCTGCTCCTGCCGGACGAGGAGGTTTAATACCGCCATCATACCAATAAACAGTGACTGGTTTCAGGCCATAACGCGCAGGAAACTCATATTTAATGATAGATTTTGAGGGTCCGGTTTGATCGTTTTTAAATTCCTGTTTGAGACATTCGATGCTAATTGGCGTCCCTAGACGAAGCGCCCAATTGGCTGGATCCATAATATGGCAGCCCATGTCGCCAAGAGCGCCGCAACCGAAATCCCACCAGCCACGCCAATTAAATGGCGCATAGTCTTTATTGTACGGACGTTCGGGAGCTGTCCCTAACCAAAGATCCCAATCCATTGTATCGGGAGTTGGTTGTTGCGGCAGTTGTTTAACAACGCCTTGAGGCCAGACAGGACGATTGGTCCAAATATGAGCTTCACTAATGGAACCGATAGCGCCATCCCACACCATTTCGAAAGTTGTCGAACGCCTTCACCGGAATGGCCTTGATTTCCCATTTGAGTCGCAACCTTATATTCCCGTGCGGCTTTAGTCAGTTCACGTGCTTCATACACGGTATGAGTCAAAGGTTTTTGAACATATACGTGGATACCACGCCGGATACAAGCCATTGCAGCAGGTGCATGAGTATGATCCGGTGTGGAAACCGTACATGCGTCTATATGCTTTTCCTTATCCAACATCTCGCGGTAATCTTTGTACTTTGTGGCATTCGGAAATTTTCTGAATGTACCTGCTGCATTATCCCAATCGACATCACATAGAGCGACGATATTTTCACCTGCATCGGCGCAACTCCCGATATCCGAACTACCTTTACCACCAGAACCGATGGCTGCAATATTCAGTTTTCCATTGGGTGATTGATACCCTAGACGCTTTAGTGAAGGGATACGTCCCGTCTTTGTAGAATGACTCCCGGTTGTTGCTCAACCAGCCATTGCAACACTGGCGCCCATCAAAAATATACGTCGTGAAACCTCTGTTTTACTCATTGTTTCTTTTCTCCTATCCATGTAGTTGTTGAAGTAAAAATGTAATCAAGCATAAAATCAACTTTTCAAGTTAATCGTTTTAATTATTTTCTTCATTCTTTTTACTTAGAGCGATTCTCAAAACAACATGCGTATACGCGGTTGTTAAAAGTCCCCAAAAGATGGGACTTTTAACAAATCCAACGTTTTCAATGCGCATATATTTTTGCTAACCTCTATAACTTATCAAAAATATTGACATTATACCAGCGTTATGCAATTTCCTGTAATTAATGCTAAAGAGATTCATGGGAAAACAGGGATTACTGTTTCCTCCGATAATTGCCGTTGCCGCCTTTTCCGTTCTTCCCCCATCCGTTTTTTCCACGATTGGCGATTGGCGCCAGGTTGACGCTGGTGAATGAAACGGAATTATCGGAAAGTATATCTTCGAGAGACCGCTTCAGTTGAAGACTTGGTTTAACTTTGGATTCTAATTTGTATGCTACTACTCCAATATCCGGGACAGTTACATGCAGGACTACTTCAATTTCTCCAGGGGTGTAGAGCAACTGTCCTTTTATGTTGAAAATCTTTTCTTCGTCGAAATCATCGGCGGAGATGTTTACATTCATTTCACGGATATATTGATTCCAGGATTCTTCGAAAGTGAAGATGTTGTTGGCCCTAACTGATATCTGGTCGCCGCGTTGATTTGCTTGTCCCTCGACTACCAGGAATGATTCGTCGATCAGGATGGGTTCCTTCTTTTCAAGCAGATCTGGCATGATGGCGATTTCAACCGTGCCGCTCATGTCTTCGAGTTGCATCAGAGCCATAATATCGCCACTTTTAATTTTTTTCTTTTTAACTTCTGAAGCGATTCCAGCCAGCCGGACTCTGCCCAGTTCCTTCTTTTCCATAAGTTCACCAGCCTGGTCGGTTGAAAAGACGGAAATTTCTGTTTCGTGTTCTTTAAGGGGATGTCCGGTGATGTATATTCCCAGGAACTTTTTTTCATCCTTTAGAATTTCGCCCTGCTTTAATTCGGGCAGAATGATAATAGTATCTTCATCTTCCTCTTCGTCATCGAATATATCGCCGAATAGTGAATCCTGCCCCACCGCTTTGTCTTTTAAGACTCCCTGGGCGCGTTCTATGGCGGCCGGATAGGCATCCAGCAGCGAAGCGTGGGTATGTTTAAATGAATCCATGGCGCCTGCCCGGATAAGACCTTCGAGCAGAGATTTATTGAGCAGCTTTTGTTCGGCGCGTTCGCAAAAATCAAACAGAGACTTATAGGCGCCGTTGCGGTCTCTTTGGTTAATGATGCTGCGAACGGCTACGGCGCCAACGCTTTTGATGGCCGCCAGACCGAAACGAATGCCATCATCAGTGACGGTGAAGTTTTCTTTTGATTGATTAATGTCAGGAGGCAGAACTTCAATACCTTGATCTTTGCAATCCTGGACGTATCTAACGACCTTGTTGGTGTCGTTCATATCAGTGGTTAGAAGAGAGGCCAGAAAAGCGTCAGTGTAGTGCGCCTTTAAGTAAGCGGTGCGGTAGGTGATTACTGCGTAGGCCGCGCTGTGTGATTTGTTGAAGCCGTAACCGGCGAATTTGAAGATGAGGCTCCAGAGGCGTTGGGCGATGGAGAGGGCGACGTTCTTTTCTTTGGCGCCATTGTAGAAATCCTTCTCCATAGCGTTGAGGATGTCTTCATTCTTTTTACCCATAGCGCGGCGCATTAAGTCGGCCTGGCCGAGGGAGAAGCCCGCGATGACGTTGGCGATCTGCATGACCTGTTCCTGATAGAGAATGATGCCGTAGGTCTCGCGCAGTATGGGTTCGAGGGTGGGGTGGTCGTAGACGATTTCGGCTTCGCCTTTTTTCCGTTTGATAAAATCATCCACCATGCCGCTGCCCAGGGGTCCAGGACGATAGAGGGCCAGTAGAGCCACTATATCGCTGAAGGTTTCGGGTTCGAGCTGGCGAAGGATTTCTTTCATACCGGTTGATTCGAGCTGAAAGACGCCGTTGGTTTTGGCCATCGAAAGCAGTTCAAAGGTTTTTTTATCATCCATTGGGATGGAGCGGATATCGAAATCGGGTTTATAGCGGTCGCAGATGCTATCTACTGCTCCATCGATTACGGAGAGGTTTTTGAGGCCGAGGTAGTCCATCTTGAGCAGGCCGATGGACTCCAGCATTTTCATCTCGTATTGGGTAGCGACGTCTTCATCTTTGTTGGCGCCGCGCATCAGCGGGGTAAACTTGCATAGATCATCCGGCGCGATAATGATGCCTGCGGCGTGGGTGGAGGTCTGTCGCACCATGCCTTCAATGGAGAGGGCGTGTTGGAAAAGTTCTTTGTGTATCTCGTCCTGATCGCGGATGCGGCGCAGTTCTGCGACTTCGCTCAGCGCCTGGTCGAGGGTCACGCCAAGTCCTTCGGGGATTAATTTTGATATGCGGTCGCCCTCGGAGGGAGGAAGACCCAGCACCCGTGAAACGTCGCGCACGGCGTTTTTGGGGCCGATGGTACCGAAGGTGGCGATTTGGGCAACGCGGTCTTTGCCGTATTTTTCATAAGTATAGCGAATAACCTCTTCACGGCGTTTATCGGAGAAGTCGGTATCAATATCAGGTGGAGAGATTCGTTCGGGATTAAGGAAACGTTCGAAAAGCAGTCCATGCTCCAAGGGGTCGATATCGGTGATGTATAGGCTGTAGGCTACGACGGAACCAGCAGCCGAGCCGCGACCAGGGCCGACGGAAATCTTTTCGCGCCGCGCGAAGTTCATGAAGTCCCAGGTTATGAGGAAGTATCCGGTAAAGTCCTGGCCTAGGATGACTTCGAGTTCTTTCTCTAGACGCTCTTCGACGGTGGTGGTTACTTCGCCATAGCGTTCCTTGGCGCCTTGGTAGACTAGTTTGCGCAGGTAATCTTCGTGGGATTTTTCCTCCGGCGGTATTTCATAGTTGGGCATGTGGAGTTTGGTGCCGTCGTATTTCAGTTCCAAATTGCATTTATCGGCAATAAGTTTGGTGTTTTCGATGGCGTCAAGAAAGTCGGGCAGCCCTTCTTTCATCTGTTCTTCAGATTTGACGTAAAGTTCCTGAGTGGATATTTTGAAGCGGTTAGGGTCGTTTAAGGTTTTTTTTGTACCGATGCAAATCAGGCAATCCTGCGTTTTTGCGTCTTTGGGATGAATGTAATGGACGTCTGCGGTTGCCACCAAGGGAATGGAAAGGTCGTTGGATAATTTTCTTAGTCCCTCATTTACAATGAGTTGTTTATCAATACCATTTCCTTGGACTTCGAGGTAAAAGTTGCCTTCCCCGAAGGTTTCGAGGTATTTTTGAGCAATCGCTTTGGCTTTATCGTAGTTTCCTTCGATAATAGCGGATGGAACCTCTCCCTTTAGGCAGGCGGATAGGCCGATCAGGCCCTTGGAATATTTTTTTAGAACCTCATGGTCAATGCGGGGTTTGTAGTAAAAACCTTCCAGCTGAGCGATGGAACTAAGCCGCATAATGTTCTGGTAACCTTCTAAGTCTTTGGCTAGTAATACTATATGATAAGCAGTGCGGTCATTTAGATCGTCGATTTGGGCATCGTTGCGCGCGCCTTTGCGGTCTAGGCGAGAGCCGGGGGTTATGTATGATTCGACGCCGATTATGGGTTTGATTCCCGCAGCTGTGGCTTTCTGGTAAAACTCCAGAGATCCATGCATCACGCCATGGTCTGTAAGAGCCAAGTGGCTCATTTCTAATTCTTTAGCGCGTTCAATCAAATTTTTTATTTTACAGGCGCCGTCGAGCAGGCTGTATTCTGAATGGACGTGAAGATGAACGAAATTATTGGAAATCATTAAATACCCCTCAACCAAAAGCTCAAAAATAATATTGATAATAATAAAAAATTCGCTTGTGGCGTGAAAAATGGTGAAGCTATATAGAATAAGATTATCTTGTTATCATAATTATATGCTGGTTGATGTCAAGAAAACACTATTCCGACCATAAAAAGTAGAAAGTAATATTAATCCATGAATGTAATCACTCGATATAATTTGATAGTTATCGGTTCCGGTCCTGGGGGGTATGTTGCGGCAATACGTGCGGCTCAATTGGGGATGAAAACAGTGGTTGTTGAACGGGATCAACCGGGCGGGATTTGCCTTAATTGGGGTTGCATCCCGACCAAGGCGTTGCTCAAAAGCGCTTCGCTCTATGAATCGATTAAGAAAGGCGATGTATTCGGTTTGAAGATTGAAGGGGCGTCGTTTGATTTGGAAGAGATTGTAAAACGCAGCCGCGATGTATCGGGCAACATTGTTAAGGGCGTGGAATATTTGTTAAAGAAGCATAATGTGGAGCTGATTAAGGGTGACGCATCGCTGGCTTCAGCTAATACAGTTCTGGTTAACACAGGCGCCGATTCGGCTGTTTTAGAAGCTGATAACATAATTATTGCTTCGGGGGCGCGCACGCGGCAATTGCCCGGTATGGAACTGGATGGCGAGAGGATTATATCCAGTAAAGAGGCCATGACGCTTAAGACCTTGCCCGGTAAATTGGCTATAATCGGCGCTGGACCTATCGGGATGGAGTTCGCTTATTTTTTTCAGGCGCTTGGTTCGCAGGTTACAATTCTTGAAGCCATGGACAGAATTCTTCCAGTCGAAGATATTGATATATCAAAGATCGTCGCACGGGCTTTCAAACGCCGTAAAGTTAAGATTGAAACGAGCGCCCAGGTTAAACATATCGAGCGGGATGGCGATATGGTTCATATCAAGTATGAATCAAAAGGTAAGAGCAAATCTCTGGATGCGGATATTGCGATAGTTGCGATAGGCGTTTCTGCTAATGTTGAAAATCTGGGATTAGATACAGTAGGCGTTGATACTTATAAATCTGGTATATCGGTTAATGAGAATATGCGGACCAATGTTCCATCGGTTTATGCTATCGGCGATGTTGCCGGACCGCCTTGGTTGGCTCATGTCGCTTCGGCTGAAGGGGTTCATGCGGTGGAGTATATTGCGGGGAAGAATCCGGCTGCTATCGATTATGATGCTGTTCCCGGATGCATCTATTGCGAACCGCAGGCGGCCAGCGTGGGTTATAGCGAAGAGCGGGCGCAGCGTGAAGGCATTGGGTATACCAAGGGTGAGTTCTCTTTCAAAGCCAGCGGTCGTGCTATTGCTTCGGGACACACTGACGGGATGGTGAAGCTGCTTTTTGATAAAGAGCATGGCGCCTTGATCGGCGGGCATATTGTGGGCGGAGAAGCAACCGAGATGATTCATGAACTGGTTTTGGCTGTAAGCCGTAAGAATACTGCTGAAGAAATTGGTAGGGCTATTCATGCGCATCCAACTTATGGTGAATCGATAATGGAAGCGGCCTTGGATGCCTTGGGGGAACGGATTCATGGCGTTTGATGGCGGGAATCATGTTCCTATATTAAAAATAGATTCGTCAGCAGCTTATGAAGAAGTTGCTTTGCTGCAGGAAGAATTAGTATCACAGGGTAAAGAGACGCTGGTGTTTTGTGAACATGCTCCCACGATAACATTGGGAACTTCAGCGAAAAACTCTGACTTGGCCTTTGCGCCGGATTACTATGAGCAATTGGGAGTGACGCTGGTTAAGAGTCCACGCGGGGGGAAGGCAACCTATCATGGTCCGGGACAGCTGGTGTGTTACCCTATTATCAATTTGCGCCAACGGGGCATGACGATTCATGAATACTTGAAATTTCTGGAATCATTAATGATTGAGATAGGCTCAGCCTATAGTATTAAATCTCACCGGGTGGATGGTAAAGCCGGGTGTTGGGTAGAAGATAGAAAGATCGGCTTCATCGGCGTGAGGGTTCGTAGAGGTTTTTCCTTTCATGGTTTTTCGCTTAATATTAAGCCGCAGCGGGAAGCATTCAGGATGATCGTACCGTGCGGAATGCCGAATTTGGAAATTACCTCTTTTGAAGAGGAGATGGATGAAAAACCGATTGATCTTTGGGATGTTGCTGAAGCGGCGGAGAGATTGTTTTTTAAGGAATGTGGTATAAATAAAAAATGAAAAATTTTGTTCTTTATGTGTTGCCTCTTGTGGCATTTATGGGCGTGATATTTTACCTTTCATCGCGTGAATCGTTTCCGATTGTTATGCCTGAATGGGTTTATTATTTTGATAAAATTGTTCATGCAGCTATTTTCGGGTTTCTGGCTTTACTATTTATTAGAAATTGGACCCGGGGGGATATTGCGGCATTTACCATGCAGGCGTTTGTTGCGACGATTGTTTTTGCTTCCCTCTATGGGATTACGGATGAATTTCATCAGAGATTTGTGCCTGGACGTACTCCCGATGTATTGGATTGGGTGGCGGATACTACCGGTGCGGTTGTGATGTGTTCTTTGTTTTTCTGGAGGCGGTCTGTGGTGTTATCCAGGGGGGGTATCAATACCGGAATTGATAGGATCAAGGGCTGAGCGTATTGCGGCCTTGCCCTTGGCGCCTGTTGAATAATATTACAAAAGGGGTTTTGAGTGGTTGGTTTGAGGGAGTGGATTTTGGTGGGTCGGTGAGACTGACCCACCCTACGCTTGGGTGGGGATGGTTGTGTGATAGGGTGGTTTTTATCTACCCTCACCTAGCCTCTCCCAATCTTGGGAGAGGAAGGCTGCGACTATTCTATGCCTTGAATTGTTCGGATTTTTTTATTGTTTCTACTGCTTGGTCTATTGAATCGGTTACGGTGAAGAGGTCTATATCTTTAGGTGAGATATATCCTTCAGTTATTGTTTTTGATTTTATCCATTCTAGCAATCCACTCCAGTATTCCTTGCCAAATAAAATTACGGGAAATGCTTTCATGCGGTGCGTTTGAATTAGAGTTAGCGATTCAAATAGTTCGTCCAAGGTTCCGAAGCCGCCGGGGAAAATTACGAAAGCGATAGAGTATTTAATCAGCATTACCTTACGGATGAAGAAATAGCGGTAGCTGAGGCCGTTGGTCAGGTATTTATTAGGTTCTTGTTCTAGGGGTAGTTCAATGTTTAAGCCCAGCGATTGGCCTTTGGCTTCGTAGGCGCCCCGGTTGGCGGCTTCCATGATGCCCGGTCCTCCGCCGGTTATTATGGGTAGACCTTCCTGAGCTATGCGTCCGGCAAATTCGCGGGCTTTTGTGTAAGAAGGGTGGTCTTCCGGTGTGCGGGCTGATCCAAAGACGGTTACTGCGTTGGTAAATTTGGCTAGTGATTCGAAGGACTCGGAAAATTCGGCC
>Ga0307988_1001898_pt1 | contig 10976 bp, 9 predicted proteins | sample EllFjometagen183_FD_203166 | JGI IMG/M metagenome (GOLD analysis project Ga0307988, IMG submission 203166) | Marine microbial communities from Ellis Fjord, Antarctic Ocean - #183 | ecosystem: Environmental > Aquatic > Marine > Unclassified | place: Southern Ocean | collected 2014-10-08 | reverse complement strand
TATTAGTTATTTGTATTATCTGATTTTTGATTTCAGGAAAAGTGTGAACTAATATTTCTCCACGAGAGTATGCTTCGGCATATTTCCTATCAAAAGGTATTTTGCCAATCAACGGAATATTATATTTATCAAGAAAATCTATTATAATGTGATCATTGCCATCAGAACGATTAATTACAACTCCAGTAGGTATATTTAACTTATAAGTTAATTCAACTGCCAGTTTTAAATCATGTAGCCCAAAAGGTGTTGGTTCAGTAACCAATAAAGCTACATCCGAATTTTCTAGTGCAGCTACAACGGAACAGCCAGTTCCAGGCGGTGCATCAATAATATTACATGCACTTGAAGAAATATGTTTTTTGACAGCTTTGACCATTGACGGCGTTGCAGTTTCTCCCACATTTAAAAGTCCATATGCAAAAAAAGGATTAGAACTTTTCGAAGAAGTTAAAACTTTCCCAATTGGATATTTCTCTTCGGTGATTGCACCATTTGGGCACACAAATTTACATGCTCCGCAGGAATGACATAAGTCTTTGAAAATTAGAATTTTTTTAAAGACTTTTGCTATTGCATTATATCTGCATACTTCTTTACATTTGCCACATCCAGTACACTTTTCTGAATTCCATACGGGTTTCTTTTCTGTTATTTCTTCCGTTACTGAATAATCTGCACTAATAAACAAGTGATTGTTCGGTGCTTCTACATCGCAGTCAAGAAGTCTTATTTTCTCTTTGAATAAATAATTACCCATTAAGTATTCACTTAAATTTACGGCCAGGGTTGTTTTACCTGTTCCGCCTTTTCCACTGGCTATTGTTAATATCACTTTATTTCCCTCTTTTGAATCTGCCTTTTACCACGGAAAACTCGGAATACACAGAATTTATTAAATTATTCTATGATCTTATCTCCTAACGTCAGAGTTCGCGACGATTAGTCGTGTCCTCCTTCTTAAAACACTACTAGTAGTCGTGACCACACTATTCGCCGGGATAAATACTCACCACTAGTTGTCAATATTATAAGTTATTCTTTTATATTGTGTTATATATGCCATATAGGTAGAGTTTTATACGTCTCAAGTCTTCAGTCCTCCTTCACTAAAGCTCCAGGGGATAAATCTCTTGCCTCCTCCTACGCCAAGGCTTCGGCGGACAAGTTTGGTCTTTTGTCTAAAAGAGCTTCGTTCTCCTGAAACTACTTTTTTTTACCACGGAAAACACCGAAAACACGGAATTTTTATATAACTTTTTTTTGTGGCTATCATATCAGTATGCTTCTCTTATGATAAAGCTTTTTGATATTGATAACTATTAACTATTAACTATTAACTAACCCCAATGTCCTTCAACATCAGCACTATCAGTTACTTCGAGCTTACCATTTTGTAAATCTCTTATTGCATTTTGTACAGTGCCTTTTGCATCTGTCACAACTTGTATGTTTCCAGCATTTAATACCTTAAAAGCTTTTGGGCCACAATGACCTGTTATTAGTAATTCTACACCTGTTTCAATAACATTCTGTGCGGCCTGTATTCCTGCACCCTGTGCTGCATTAAGATTTTGAGAGTTGTCTTTAACTGTAAATGTTTTTGTTATTGTATTGAATACAATAAAATATTTTGCCCTGCCAAAACGTGGATCCACATCTGAATCCAACGTATTTCCCTGAGCTGTAATTGCTATTTTCATTTTAATTATCCTTTTTTATTTAGATTAGTGAATAAACTATTCGAGTTTAATTCACACTGACCAGTGTTTTTCAATATCAAAAGTATGTATTTCTTTTAATCTTCCATACTCATAGTCTTTTACTGCAGTTTGTACGGTGTCAAAAGCACCCGCATAAATTTTTATTTTATTATCGTAAAGCATTTTAAAAGCATTAGGACCGCAATGTCCTGTTATTAGAACTTCAACTCCAGCGTTAGTTAAAATTTGAACTGCTTTAATTCCAACCCCATGTTTTTCAAGAATATTCAGTATATTAGATTTAAATATAAAATTATTTGATTCATTATTATAAACAGCAAAATATTCACATCGTCCAAACTGTTGACTTACTTGATAATGAATACCTGGTCCATGAGCTGTAATTGCTATTTTCATTAAATACTCCCTTAATTTGAGCTTGTCTGAAAACCTTTTCAGACAAAGTCTAATTAGTACTACTTTCTTATTAAGAGTGTTCCGCATTTTGGGCACTTTTGCTCATTGCATGGCTGTCCAGCAACATGAGGTATTTTGTAATCACATTTTGGACATATACACTCACCACCAGGTCCGGCAGAATTAGGTCCGAACATTCTTCCTCTTCTGCCTTGCCCTGGTCCTCTACCTACACTTGGTCCACTAGTGGTACCTCCTAAAGGTCCTTTACCCAATGGTCCAGTTCCATCTTTCCCAGGCATAGTAATCCTCCTAATCTATCTGTTTTTTGTCATGTTATTTTTACATTTAGGACATAATTTGTGTGCACACGGTTCAGATGCAATATAAGCCATTTCATAACCGCATGTAGGGCAAATACAATTTACATGTGCACCCTCTGTAAAAGGTCCTCCCATTTTTGCTCTGCCACCTTTTCTTTTATTGAGTGTACCAACTGGTCCAATTTTCAGTGATTCACTTTTCTTTTTTTCTGACATAATGATCCTCCTTTTTTACATCTTTCCTGTTTTTTACAACCTGGCATTGCGAAATCAGATTCATTGAAATTATCTGATATCCAGGATTTAAGAACCTCCTGGACATCTCCTGATATGAATGATATAATATTAATTTCATACATATCTACAAAAGATCTTACCTGAACTGATACGGCTCCACAAATCAAAGTATTAATATCTAATTGCTGTAACTTTATAACTTTATCCAAAACAGATCCGGAGGGTAGCTTTACTGAGGTCTGTTTGACTATTTTTTTATCTTGTACCTCTGCAATCAGTAAATGTCTTGCTACATCAAAAACAGGTGCAATCCGACAATTCCAGATTGATAAAGCTATATTCATTTACTTACCTCCTTTCTATTTGTTATATAAAATTCATGTGAATTTAATTATGACAATAATTCTATTAATATAATTATTTTATTAATTAATATTGATGCTAATAATACTATTTGTTTTTTTCATGATCCTATTACTTTTATCTTTGTAATTCATCTCAATAAGCTCAGCAATATGTTGAGCTTCAGCCAACTTGCTTTTAGATAACTTACTCTTAAGAGTTTCTTCCATTTTAATTGTTTTTTTATTACCAAATAAGGATGCAACCTTGAGCCAAACATATGCCATTTGGTAGTCTTTTTTCACACCTATACCAGTGTAGTACATTAAACCTAAAAAATATTGTGCATTATTATTTCCACAATTTGCTGCTTTCATTAACCAATTTACAGATTCTTTGTAATCCTGAGGTACACCTTTGCCGTAAAAATATAAAAGTCCTAGCAAATATTGAGAACCTATACTACCATTTCCTGCAGCCTCACTAAACCAATGTGCTGATAAACCGTAGTTTTTAGGTAGTTCTGGAACTCCCTCCCAATACATATAGGCCAGTAATTCCTGTGCAAATAAATTGTTTTTATCCTTTGCAATTTTTTTTAAATCAGAAATTCCTGAAATATTGCCCCAACGCATATACGCAAGGTAATCATTTTTAGGTGAAGTTGCTTTAATCGGCGGAATTTTATTTTTATAACTTTGCCTTAAATCGATCCAATTAATACAAATACACTTTAGTCTGCATTGAGCGATCATATCTCCTTGTTGAGCAGGATTGAATGTCTTTATTTCATCACAATAACTACAGTCCCTTTTGAACTCTTCTGGCAGTGTTTCTCCAAATAAAAGTACAAATAAAAAAAATATACAAATTGTTAATATCGTTTTCATAGTTTTATCTCCGCTAACTAGTTGCTATTTTTTTATTCCATTTTATAAATTGGGTGTGTTTCCTTTTTTAACAGGTAATAACTGCTTTACTGCTTCAAACAGATGTCATCTGGCAATTCAGACCAGATAAAGCTATATTCATTAAATAGCATTCCTTTCTCTATTAATTAGTTTCTATTGTAGCAATATGCATGCCAATTATTTAAAAATATTAGTAGGATCTTTAAGTAATACATCATTAGTATATTATGATTAATTGTTAAATATGTTAATAAAATATTACAGTAGCATATATGCTACTTATGGAAGTCGCATAGTACTTATATTGCTACTATGTGTTCTATTTTCTCAACTTATTGTTTAAAAATAAATGTCGCATGATTATAATCATTTCATCCAGTTGTTCCACCTTCTATTTCTATTTCAAAACCGGCATCTTTAACCATCTGTATACCATTATCTACTGACTGACCTTCAATAGTTAAATAGCCTGATACAAAAATTGAATTTATACAGTAAAAGATTAAAGGTTGTAAGGACTTAAGATATAACTCTCGTCCACCGGCGGCTCTGATATCAGTAGAGGGAAAAATAAACCTTGAAAGGCATAGAATTTTTAGACAATCGATCGGGTTTAAATAAATATTTTTTGTTCCGAAAAGAGTGCCTTTTATCGGGACTAGAAAGTTGATAGGGACAGCATTTGGTTTAAGTTGCTTTAGTTCACTAAGCACATCAATAATATCATCGTGTGATTCACCCTGACCAATAATTATACCTGAACATATTTCAAACCCGGCTTGTTTACATAAATTAATATTTTTTATACGTTCATCAAAAGTGTGTGTAGTACATATCTTCTTATAGTAATTTCTACTGGTATTAAGGTTATGATTTATCCTTTCAAGGCCGGCTTCTTTAAGTATAATAGTCTGTTCCTCTGTCAGAAAGCCTAAAGAGCAACAGGTATGGATATTAACTTCTTTCTTAATTGTTTTTATAATATCTGCAATTTTGTAGATAAGATCATTTCCATATCTTGAACCACTTAAAGCCATACAATATCTAATAGCCCCCTGACTCGATGCTTTTAATGCATCTTTAAGAACTTCTTCTGTTGTTTTAAGAGAATATTTTTCAATGTCAGCTTCAGATATTTTTGATTGTGAACAATAATGACAGTCTTCATAACAGTTCCCGCTTTTAGCATTTAACAGTACTTGTATTTGTACTTTTTTCCCTAAAAAATATTTCCTGACTGCATATGCAGCATCAAGAAGTTTGAGTATTTCATCATTAGAGAAATTCAGAATGAATTTACACTCATCCTCATTTATCGTTTCTTGATTTAAAGATTTGAATTTGATTTTATTTAGATAGTCAATGTTGATACTCATAAATTCTATATCCTTTCTTTTTTATAAAGAAATTAAGCAGGATATGTGCCAAAGATTAGATCTAAGAAAAGTATGAAATATGTAAGTATATTAAGAATAGGGATATATAAAAAATTATGCATTACAAGAATGATAGTGGATAGTTGTATATAGTACCATTAACAAACAACAGTGTATTTATAATGCAACACTGCTAAATAGAAGGCATCTGAAAAGCTCATTTTAGCCACGAATCACACCAATTTCACGAATAAAAGACTTTAATATTCCTTTATATGGTGTTATATTATAACATCTTACAATTATATTAACACTTCAAAAGGAATATTAAAAGATATGCTTGAAAACAATTATTTCAACCTGTTTTATGGAGTACCCGACACAGATTTGGCAAAATTAATAGAAGGCAGTCAAAAAACGGGTGAAATTTATAAAGAAATTTACAAGAAAATCGATACAGAACTTGACCTGAAAGGTCTGCAGAAGAAAAAAGTAAGAATTCAGGATCAAAGATATATTGATATGCAGACCGGGACCCTAAGTGATGAATTTGAAGATACAGATATTGATTACTGTCCTGAAAACCTTGAAACAGGAAGACCACGAATAACAGCAGAGGAAGTATTTATTTTTATCTGTGTTCGCGGTTACTTTAATTCAGTAACAGATCAGGGAGCTGCAGAGCGAATGATCGAATCAATAAGTTTATATATTTATTATACTAATCGAAATAAAAAAATGCCGAAACCTAAAACAATAAATGAGAACCTTAACTGTATAAGTTCTGAAACACTCGAATTTATAAAGCAGTGTCAGCTTAACGAGTTTCTTAATGAAGGACTTGATGATTTTAGTTATGCTGTTTTTGACAGCACCTCAGTAGAAGCTTCAAGTACATGGCCTACGGATGGGGGAGTAATATACAGACTGTTCGGCAGAATACAGCTCCAGTCTCAGAAGTTTAAAAAATTTGGGGTTGATAATATCAGTTTATATCATCCGAAATTTTGGATGCAGAAACTTTCAAAATTACTTTTTGAGATTAATAATACTAAGGGAGTAGCGGGTAATCCGAAAAAAGAAAGAGTAAAACCTGCTTATAAGCAGTTCCTGAGAACAGCACATAAAATGAATGAGTATTATATCCGGGAATTTGAAAAACGTGAGCTTAAAGCTGTACTTGCAGATTTAAAACCAAGTATACGAAAACAGTTTGACAGGTTACTTGAGAATATGGAAGATGACCTCCAGGCAGCAAGTTATGTACTTTATTATGCGGAAGACCGTGTTTTTACCGGTAAAATACTTTCTTCACCTGAAAAAATTCTGAGCCTTTCGGATACAACAGCCGCCTTTATTAAAAAAGGTCAGCGTAATGCTGTAATTGGTTATAAACCACAGATAGGTATGTCTGAAAACGGTTTTGTGAGTGCTCTTATTATTGAACCCGGAAACGGTGCTGATTCAAAATATCTGGTTCCGCTTGTAGAAAAACATATTGAAAACAGTGGAGTAATTCCTAAGTTTGTATCTACTGATGACGGATACTCCTCTGCCAAAGGGAGAGACGGCTGTTTAGAACTTGGAGTTAAAGATGTATGTTTCAGTGGTGCAAAAGGTAAAAAAATTCTCGGAGAAGAACTCTGGGATGATGAGAGATATACTGACGGACGAAGAAAACGATCTGCGGTGGAATCTCTTATGTTTTCATTGAAATATGTAGTTCATTTCGGAAGATTGAGAAGAAGAGGGATTGAGGCTGTAAAATCAGAGATGCTCGGAAAAATAATCGCCTACAATTATTTGCATCGAATAAGAAAATACGGTGATTCAGCAAATCTGTATGCTAAAGCGTCTTAATCTTAATACAGTCCAATTCATATAAAAATAGAGTTTTAAATTGATAGCATAGGAGAAAATTGTCAAAAAAATACAGGATAATGGAAAAACTGGATGGATTTACTAAATTTCTATCGGAGATAGTAATTTAGACAGATCATTTCGCGAAAAAAAGAAAAATTAATGTGAAAATAGAATTTAGATGAAGGAAAGAAGTATTGTCATACCCCTTTCCAGAAAGGATCTAAATAGTAATAAAGAATAGCTTAAATAAAGTGATATTAGAGTAAGGATGGATTCTAGAGCAAGAGTTGTCTGAAATAAAGATTCAAAATTCAGATTAAAAGTCAGGAGCAGAAGAGAAAGACCAATTATTGACACGATATTCAAGAAGTTGAAAGATAAACTTATCGATCCAAAACTATTACAAAATCAAAATTGACTGAAGCCATCAACTATGCTTGCATATGAAAAGAACTTCAGATTTTATCTGGATCATCCTGATGCTAAAATTGAAAATAATACTGTGGAACGGGTTTAAGAAAAACTGTAATAGCCATAAAGGCATGGCTATATCTCGGAAGCAGAAGAAGCGAAGAAGCAGTGGTCAACCATATGAGACTGATACAATCCTGTAGGGATATGGATATCAATCCTCAGAAATATTTAGAGTTTGTTTATAGAAAAATTATGTCATTTTCCTCATAATAATCTATTTGACCTTCTGCCTGATCACTGGAAAAAGAACCACTCGAACATTAAACGAATTTTCAGCTATTGTAAACTTTTTCCCTACCTATTATAATTATTTTATGATTACAAATACTATATCTTCAATTAACATCTTATTTTAAAAAGGAAATTTTTATGACTGTAAAAAAAATAGCACTAGTATTAATTTTTTGTATTGTAGCCTGTTGTTCATTTGCAACATCATATCAAGTAGATAAAACAGATGGATATTGGCAAAAATTAACCTTTACAAATGTAGATTTATCCGCATACACTGGACAAACGGTTAATCTAACTATTCCTGCAAACTCAAATCTTTCAACTAATGATCAGCCGAATTTGGCAAATATCAAAGGAAGCGGCACTCAATATACATGTACGATAAATGCCACCAAGGAGACTAATGCTTCAGTAGTGGTAAACATAGAAGGCAAAGGTACAGGAAAATTAACTTTAAGTATCAATTCTGGACCGATCAACACTGGAAGCGCGACTTTAACATCTTCATCTACAGGATCCCCTCAATTCAATGTTTCTATAGATCAAATTCCTTATAACAATAAATCTATTGGAGCACATATTTCAGGAGTTAAATCCGGAACTGCTTCAGTTTCTTTATCACTTACAACTGCAAGTAAATCTGAATATACTATTCTTAGCTATCCCAATAGTATTAATATATTTCCAAGTAAGAATACAAGTTTGCCTATAACTTTTAAGAAAAACAGTCAACCACCACCAAAAGGTCAAACAGTAGTTGATGTGTCTGGTGCCTTCTCAGGCTTTGATAATACTCTTTGTTTTGGAGATCAGTATGATAATATTATTTCTAAAAAAGCAATAGTTAATGGACAAAAGTATACTGTTACTGTCCCACAAAACACTTATTCAATATCGATTGATAATTTTATGGGGGAGATATATTTTATTTCTGAAGGTTTAAAAGAATCTTATACATTTAATTTACTGCCTAGCCGAACGGATTCATATATTTCAAACGTTTTGAATTTAAAAAATATTTTTCTAAGTAACATGATGGTACCTGCAAAATTTGGAGAAACTGAAAATCCCGAAGTTTCTCTTTTTATACTTGTAGATTTTTCATGTGCATGGAGCTATACGATTGTAAAGGACCTACTAACTAATAATTTTGAATATAATATAAAAGAGACCCCTCAGGTTAATCTTAATAGTAATACATTTTTCAATACCATGAAAAACAACAATGTTGAAGTTAATATAGTTAATGCTTGTTATTTTAATAATGCACCAGGTAGTTTATATGCAGCGCAGGTTGGTTTACAAGTTTATAAACAATCACTAGCTCTTTATTATAAGTATATTATTGATTTATTTAAACAAGATGCAACTAAAGCTGGCGAAGCAGCAGTGACGGTTAAAGTTGTTCAGGATTTTATCAAAAATAACAATGTTAAGAATACTGAAGGAATAAAAGTTATTCAAGGGAAGGCACAAAACGACAGTGACTGTCCTATAATTAATGAAAGAATTAGTGTTCTCAATTATATCTATTCTTGGTCGGGCGGACCCGACTTTGTAGTTATGCCATCAGATCCAGCTAAATGTACTAAGAGTAATGTATCAGGTAATTTGAAAAATGGTGCTACTACCATGCAAAATATTATAGATGCAGTAAATAAAGCTAAACAATAATATTTTCAGGTTAACTAATGTGAAGTGTGGATATTGTCTTTTTACTAACAGAATCTCTGCATTTTTTGAACCATAAAAAAATAATAATCTTTGAATAAACAAGTGTATATATATTTTAATATGATCTGACTTTTTTGTAGAAAATCAAACAAAATTGAGTGTACTCAATTTTGAACTAATAAAGTATTCTACTATTTTTACATTATGGATAATTAATAATAACCTATAACACAAATTATTCCATCTACTCGTATTATATTTATTTTTAGACTCAGTTGTGACTCTTTAACTATTGTTTTAATACCAACAACATAAGAAGCTATTTTTATCGTCACAGACATTTGTCAAGGTTTTGCTAAAGGCGGCACTCCAACGTTTTTACCTGTTTCGGGACTTTTGATACAGCTCAAAGTAATTGGGTGTTTGTATTGTAACACTTTAGTAAAACTTTTATACTAAATTAACAATCGAAAGTAGCTTTGCAGGGATTCTTTAAGTAAAACGGCCGTCTTTTGCCGGAAGAAGAATACCAAGTTGCTTAATTTTTCTATATAGGGTTGTCTTGTGAATATTTAACTCAAGAGCAGTGGCTGAACGATTGAAGTTATTATGTTTTAAGGCATTAAGAATAGCCTGCTTTTCTGATATTCGTTTAACTGTCATCATATCGGTTGCATTATCAACAGAAACATTGCTTCCTGTAATTTCCTCAGGAAGGTGACTGTTTTCAATTAAACTTCCATTGCAAAGAATAAATGCCCGTTCTATCGCATTTTCCAGTTCACGGATATTACCTGGCCAGTCGTAACCTATAATAGCAGAAAGAGCATTAGTTGATACACCTTCAATATTTTTCTTTTGTAATTGATTGAAATATTGAATAAAATAATTTATTAATAGTGGTATATCCTCTTTCCTGTGTCTTAACGGTGGTAAATCTATTCTAATAACATTAATTCTATAAAATAAATCCTCTCTGAATTCACCTTTTTTAACAAGCTCAAACAGGTTCCTATTAGTTGCTGTAATTATTCTTGCTTCTGAATATTCTGTTTTGGTGCTACCAAGTGGTTCGTAGTATCGTTCCTGCAGGACTCTTAGCAGTCGTACCTGAAGGGCAGGGGTAATTTCACCTATTTCATCTAAAAACAACGTACCGTCTTTTGCCAGAGCAAATCTTCCTTTTTTATCCTGCACAGCGCCTGTAAATGCTCCTTTTTTATATCCGAAAAGTTCAGACTCTAAAAGAGTGTCAGGCAGTGCTCCACAGTTAACAGCTATAAAAGGTTTGTTTGATCTATTGCTTATATTATGAATAGTTTTTGCCATTAATTCTTTGCCAGTTCCGGTATCTCCCTGAATCAATATTGTACTGGAACTTGAAGCTACTGCAGTAACCAGCTCAAAGACCTTGCGCATGGA
>Ga0307988_1001897_pt1 | contig 10979 bp, 11 predicted proteins | sample EllFjometagen183_FD_203166 | JGI IMG/M metagenome (GOLD analysis project Ga0307988, IMG submission 203166) | Marine microbial communities from Ellis Fjord, Antarctic Ocean - #183 | ecosystem: Environmental > Aquatic > Marine > Unclassified | place: Southern Ocean | collected 2014-10-08 | reverse complement strand
TGATCTATATTGTTTTTTATTTCCCATAGTTATCACAGATAGTGTATGTTGTAAATAGACAGAAAAGTTCCGTAATATTAACCGTAACGGATATCAATGGATCAAAAACGACATTTTGTCCTATTTTATTTTTTGAAGGGTTCCGTATCATATTAATCCTTAAAGGTTCGACAGCTTCTTATTTGATACGCTCTTCCTCGATCCTTTTGCAAAGTATCTCGCTAATTTCTTTCAATTGAGGTGTTATTTCTTTGTCTTTTTCTAATTTTAACCCACCGTATTTGTTGGTTTTGTCAAAAACTCCAGGTTCAGCACTTGAAAACCAGATAGGAATTACTGCTTTTTCACCAAAGCGATCTTTGAATTGATCCGATTCAAATTTTGTCCAAATTTTTCTTGGGTAATCTGGACCGAATAAAACAAGAACGAAGCTCGCTTCACTTTTATAAATTGGTCCTAAATAATCCTCAACATTTTCAGCCAAAATTCTGTGTTGTTCATTTTTATCGTAAAAAATATTAAGTTCATGATCTTGAAGCAAATGAAATAATTCTTCTGCTATATTACGATCTGAACCAGCAAAAGATAAAGCAAAATCATACTTTGATGGAAATTCCAAGCTGTAATACCCGACTTGGCGTGCGAATTTACTCCAGAGAATATTACGAATGAAATAAACAAACTTGGGATCTTCTACACTTAAAACTTTAGTCTTCGGCTCAAAATGAATTACATCTTTTAGTTCTGGATTGGTCTCAAAATGGCCCAATAAATAGCCCTTTTGGACTATCTGTCCAACGCTTCCTCTGTGGTCTTGATAATGTGCTAAAATTTCGTCTATTTGCAAAGACCATTCCTCATTGTGCGCCAGCCAGAAAAGAAGATGAAAGTATGGAGCCCTTCCTTCTTTACGTAAACGTGGACCAGTGGCAAACTTTTTTGCTCTTGAAAGAAAAGTAGCTGATAAATCTGAAAACACCTTTTGTTTAACAACCTCAATACTAATGTTCGTTTCTTGTATTTCATCTTGCTCTTCAAGAATCCCAGCATCTATACATGTTTCATGGCAAAGCATTTGAGTGATATGGAAACTTCCCTGCGCCTCCTTTACTATATCTTTTGCAATGTTTATTTTAATTTTTAGTGCGTTCTCACCTTTAAAAATGAGTTCTTCTAATTTTTCATCAGAATTTACTTCGAAGGGTATTGTGTCTATCCTTCCTGTTAAGTCATGAGCAAAATGTAACAAAGCATTTCCAGCTTGGTTAATTCCAATTATTACGACTTTACTCTTGCTATCTTCTTTGTCAGCAAGATTTTTAATGAAATCGGATAACATTTTTTTAATCGAATCTTCCAGCCTATGAAAGTCATCTATTATTACAAGCCCAATTTCCCCTAAATCGGGGAGCTCGGAAATAAGTTCTATATCATCCTTCTTTCTTCCCGACAAAACTAATGTATTATTGGTAAGTGTAATATCTTCAAGTATTTTTAAGACACATGTGGTCTTACCAATTCCAGACGGCCCCTCAATTACTAATCCCCTCCCAGGAGTTCGAAGTGATACGAGAAGTTTTCGATATTCATAGGGTTGAACAAAAGTATGAGTGGGAATTCCAGATTTTTTAAATACTTCTTCAAGTTTTTTCATATTCAATTTTTTATAGTTGAGTGTTGCATTTCAGGAAAGCGAGGAGCGAGAATCGCCTGCAAACGCTTATTTTAAGTAAGCCAATAGAAGGCAGAAGCCCCGCCAATAATTCCCTGTAAAATTCAATTCCCGCAAGGTCTAAAGTTTCAACTTCTTGGGGAGCATACATTGTAATCTCCAGATTGTCAAAAAAATACCGCAATAACACTTTGCAATAAACAAAACCCGGCAAGCGGCAGGGGAACACCCGCCCCCCTGTCCGCCGACAATTCCATATTTCAGCTCACCACCGAAAAATCCATATAATATGTTTCATCATCAATTTTATAGAAGGCAATATCACTACGACCATATTCATCTAAATCGTTTTTCGTCACTAATGCGCCGGAAGCCAATCCAAGGCGATGTCTAAAGTATTCACCGATCAAGCTGTTATTATGTGGCGTTTCAATAGCCTTGCCATTGTCCTGGGCGCGGGTACAAATTATTATTTTTCCATCGTCTGTCGAAACGGTGAAATGAATTGTATTTTCGGGGAAAAAATTTGTGTGATAAATAGAAGAAGGCAGGCGGATATAGGCTTGATTCGGCTCACGGTTTTGCTCTGGCCTTTGTCCCCAATTCAATCCTGATCGCGCAGGCAATGTGCCGTCGTTTGAAAGCAATGAAATGGTTATTTTGGGCAACCCTATCATGTGGTCAGGGGCTGTTTCTTTAGATTCGCCTTGCTCAATGAGCTGTTTCTTTTTTTTTGAATAATTATCCTTAAACAACAGGATAAAATTTTCAGCGTCATTATGTGTGCAATAAATTGTGTCAGAAAGAAGGCTCTTAAAATATGCAAATGCCTTTTGGGAATCACAAGGGGCCATTGCTTCACGCTGTTTTGAACGAAACGCATTTTGGGTGTAATTGGCAGATCCAACAAATCCGAATATGGGTTGGTTTTCTTTTGTCCAAACATATACTTTTGAATGAACCGCAGGTGGCGCCATCACATAAGAGCATTCGAAGGTTCCAGCAAAATCATCCTCGACAAGTTTCTTGAATCCATTATGATTATTGACAGACAGGCCATCATTCGGGCACATTCCCACAACCAGATCAACTTTTATGCTGTGCCCATGGTCTCTGACATAATTAATATGATGAAATGCCATTGCCGCAGTGGCGTATCCAGATATGACATGAAGGTGATCGGCTCCCTGTGCCGCAGGGCTGAGGAGAATATTGTCAAAAAGGTCGTTAGAAAACATACGCTAAGCCCCACATGCTTGAAATTCAAGTTTTTCTTCACATATTCTCAGTTGTTTTTGGAAGGGGGCATGGTTGTATGTCGTTAAATGCTCTGGTTGCAAATATGGACTTATATTGGCTTCTTCGTATTCATATTCAACACCGGCGAAACTTTTTAAAATGGCGTTAAAAATGATTTGCACACCTTGAGGCGGCACAGCCATTCCTATTTGTTTACGCACACTTTCCTTTGAACCACAAAATACAAAATCATCAGGAAAAGTTTGAAGCCTTGCTCTTTCTCTGTTGGTTAAGGCTCTGTTTTCTTTCCAGTGGTAAACGTGGGTGCCTCCGCCGCCACTTCCGGTGACAGTATATGACGGTTTTTTAGGATCAAGCCTTTTATATATCTGACTAATCTTTGCCCCCTTGACGTTAAGCCTCAATCTTTCAGGAATATCCGCAGTAAAGGCATTTTCTCCTGGTTTTATATATTTTAATCTTTCCACCACAGTTTCTGACTGTTTGGTATATTCTTGATTGCTGGCATTTTTGTCAATTGGAGGCTCCTCTATCGCCTCTTTACAACTTTTTGTGACATATCCATTGCTTGATGGAATCTTAAAACAAATATCCAGGTCTTTTCGGATGCCCACTATTATAATTCTATGTCTTGCCTGGGGCGCCCCATATTTTTCAAATTTATACAAATGAGGATATATAGAATATCCCTGATCGAATAAAGATTGTAAAATTTTTGTAAAGGCGCCGCCATCATTTGCATTTTTTAATCCGCCAACATTTTCCGCTAAAAACCACTTTGGTTTGAATGTGGAAACCGCTTTCACCCCGTAGGCATAAAGCGGACCATACACGCCATTCATCCCTTTTTGTTCCCCCACCACGCTGAAATCATTGCACGGGAAGCCAAAAGCGATGGCATCAACATCTGAAATTTTCGCAAGTCTTGAATAATCAAGTTTACGGATATCATGGCATACAACAGTTTCGGGGGCGTCCGGGCAAATATTTGCCCGATAAGTGCTACAGGTATCCTTATCGTAATCAGTCGCCCAGGCATGTTGGATAGAGTATTGTTTGCCATGAGAATTGACTAACGCATTTTTTTTGGCCCACGCTAAACCGCCAGGACCACAAAAAAGTTCTCCGAATCGAAAAATCATTGATTTCACTCCAAAACAAAAAATTGAAAAAAATAAAGCAAACGAATCTCAAGATAACATAATTCAGGGCAGTTTGGAAGAGCCATTATTTTTGGGAAGAATCGTCAATTCATGGGTGTGGATGAATAATTATCTCAGCCAATGGATGCGAATGCCTTGACAGCTCCATGACAGGCAAAGCGTAACCCAAGGCCGTTTCACTCTCCATGCCACCTCCAAAAAAATAAGGGCAGGGGAGCGCCCCTTCCTCCTGCCCGTCGTCAATTCATTTTACTGGATCATATAATTCCCCAATTGCGCCCGCCGCTTATTCCCCAAAATCGAAGGGTAATCCCGGCAGAACTCCGGGGCGCTTCCCACACACACATTTGCCTGGCCTTGTGCAGATCAGCAACTTATCGTCAAAAATGCCCCTGGAGTCCTATTCCTTCTCACGCAATCTTTCAGCCACTGCCTTTTCATATGATTCCGTAACGTTTTTATGCGCCTCCACAGAGCCTTTATATGATTCGATAACCGATACAGCGAGTTTCTTCCACCGCCTGGCAATATCCTCTATATATTCAAGATATTTTTTGGGGTTGCCAACGCCATACTCAGGGGGCAACAAAAAACAGAGCGAAGAACAAACGGCGCTTTATGCTGTCCACTGGAGCTACTTGCCGGGCGAGTAGTGCATGGATTTATAAACATGACCGCTATTTACATGGTAGCTCTCCAATTGATTGCGTAACTCTGAAAATAGCGCTTCGCTTTTCGCGATAAACAAAAATGCTAAGTCATCTTCTCGATAGGCCAAAACCGAGGAACAACCAGAAGCTTCGACTGCCTGCTTGATTTTCTTGCTCACAGACTCTTTATGGATGTGCTTATTATTTGGCAAATGCTGATAAATCATTAGCATTGATGAACTGTCAAGTGATTGGCTTAGCTTCGCAACCTCTTCGTTTAGGATGTACTTTTCTCTTCCCCTTTTCCTTAAATACGAGGGCGTTCCAGTTTCCAGCCCGGTATCTGGATCGACAAAAATTAGGGCGTTTTTCGTTCTTATGACAGCGTCGAAAGACTCCCAGTACTTGTTTCTTGCGCCATCCTCGAAAAACACCCCATTCACGGGCCGAACCGTAACATATGAGCCAACATGTGGTTTTAGCCAAGCTTCCCAATGTTCAAGGCTTTTGGTTCCACAACCCTCAATAAATGATAATAATTCCCTCGATTTTCCGTCGATGTATTTTGGCGTCTTATTGCCTTCGGCGTCAACTCGATGGTTTGTCAGCATTGGGACGAATACGTAATTTGATGCCACACGATTCTTTAGTAAGTGGGTTATCAAATCGTATTTAAAGTAATCCCTACTATCGCCAAAGTACTTTAACTGAACCATATTCTTTTCACTCCCAGCCATTGATTATCAAGCAAATTCAATTTGATAAACGCTAACGCAACTATTGCCAAGGCAATTTGGCCCTGATAATGGGATAATGGAAAGCTGAGGGGTCGGGCAGGTTGACCCCGAAAGCTCAGGTAAATATTTTCACTTTCTTAAGCCACATTTTTTTGAAAAAGCCGCGCCGTAAGCCCTGTCCCTCTCAAGCGTTTGGTTGGGTGATGTCTTTTGCTACTTTTTGAAGCGCCTCATTTACCCATGAGTTAAGGCTTTTGCCATTCTTTCGTGCCTGTATAACAAGGGTTTTATGGAACTCTGGTCCAACACGTACTAAAAATTTTCCAGAATACGGCTTTTCAGGAGACTCACCCCGTTCGGAACAAAATTCCAGGTAGTCCTCTACTGAGTCACTAAGCGCTTTCCGTAGTTCATCAACCGATTCACCATCAAAGGTAATTACATCTCGCAAATTGATGACTTCGCCATGAAAAACATTGGCCTCATCATCAAACGCGACCCTTGCAAAATATCCTTTATATTCCATCATGGTTTCACCCCCGCCTCTTGAAGGAATTTTCGTACAGATTTAACGGCTCCCTTGATGTTTCCCTGGGGATGTTTGATGCTTCCATAGGGTCAGACCAAGACAACCCACTGTAAATCCTAAATTTCACATCCAATCATAGGCGTTTTAGGCGACATATGGCGCTTTTGCCCCCCAAAAGGCGGTTATTGACCTCTTTTGAGGGCAAAATAAACATCAATATTTTTTAATATTAACAGTTGGTTTGTCACGGTAGGAACGCCAGTTATCCGGCGTTCCTACCGTGACAATAATGCTTTCTTCTAAAATGACCCACACGATGCAAAAAAAAACCGGGAAGCTCTCACTTCCGGTTTTTTTTTGCATCGTAGCCCCTGCTAATCGTTGAATGTGTTGGAGGTGATATTTTCATACCAGCCCAATGCATATTCGGCCGCGCGCGCGCGGTAGGTCGCATTGCGCGCATCACCGCCTGGTGTAAGACCACCCGATCCCGGGACCTTCACAATCTTAGACTTATCCTCGGCCAGCTTGTAGACTGCCGCCACAGAGATAGCATCCTTCGGCTCGAAGGAGATGAGGCTGTAGCAGGTGTTGACGTAGGTTGGAGATCCCGGGGCCTCTCCATTCAGCAGTGCAACGATTCCCGCGGCACAGACCTTAGCCTCGGATGAGGCCGCATAGCCGGATTTCGGCATACCCTTGGCCTGGCTCGCATCACCAATCACATGGATGTTCTTGCGAATAGTGGACTCAAAGGTGTGAAGGTCGACTGGGCACCATCCGGAGTCATCCGTCAGCCCCGCAGTGAAGGCAATTGCGCCAGCCTTCTGCTCGGGAATGATGTTGATGACGTCGCCCTTGAAGTCCTTCTCAGCAACGCTGGTCACCGTCATGTCACTTGCGCTGACTTTTTCGATCGCGCCACCCTCTTCACCATTGACCCAGGTGATCAGGGAATTGTCAGAGCCGTAGCCGTAGTGAGTTTTCCAGCCCTCCATAAAGAGCCCAAACTTGGAGAACTTGTCTTTCGGATCGAGCACCAGCACCTTGGATTTTGGCTTGTTTTTCTTCAGGTAACCGGCAATCAGGCTGGTGCGTTCATAGGGTCCGGGCGGGCAGCGGAAAACGTCGCCTGGGGGGCCAATAATAACAACGCCGCCATCCTTCATCGACATCAACTGGTTGCGGAGCAGTTGGGTCTGCTTGCCCGCTTTCCAGGCGTGAGTGATGGAGGTATTGGCCAACTCCTCGCTGTGCCCCTCAACAAACTTGAAGTCGATGCCTGGAGAGACCACACAGCGCTCAAAGGCATAGCTCTTGCCACCGCGTGTCTTCACGGCATTGTCATCAATACCGATTACGGTGTCGATGACCACGTTGATCCCCTCTGCAATCAAACCGGCATAGCCATGGGCCAGATAGTCGAGTTTGCGCTCACCGGCAATCACGAAGTTACTCATAAAACAGGTGTGGTAGATTGGGTTGGCCTCAATCAGGGTGACGTCAATCTTGGGGTCGCCCTTCTTGATATAGCGAGCAGCCGTTGCGCCACCCATGCCGCCACCAACAACGACGACACGCGCTTTGGCTTTGGCTGAGGCAGATGGCGTATAGATGCTAAAGCCTGTAGCGACTGTAACCAGAGTAGCCCCGGACACTTTCAGGAAGTCTCTACGGTTGAATTGTTTTTTGTTCATTCTTGTGTTCCTCCTTATCTTTGGCTACTTAGGTAGGTGATGATTGCATCCAGGCCGGCCTGACCCTCTTCGGCCAGTAGCTGAGCAATTTTCTTCTTCATCTTTTGACTGATTGCGCGATCACCGTTGGCAAAGTCCTGAAGTGTGTAATGAAGATAAGTGGGCCACTGTCCAGCGAGAATTCCGGAGTCGTCATCCGCATCGGCCCCACCATCATGGTGACACGTCCCACAGTATTTCTTTTGTAATTTTTTGCCGGTGGCGATGGTTGCGGCGTCACCCCCCTGCCCGGCGCCATTGAATGGAATACCCGCATAATAGGCAGCCATTGCCTTGATCTCGTCATCGGTATAGCCCTTGGCGATACGACCCATAATGGTGGATTTGGTCTCATCGTCACGGAACTCTTCCATCACCTCGACCATATAGTTCTTGGACATACCGGCGATTGTTGGCATGGCGGGCCCCTGGCTGTTGCCATCGGAGCCATGACATCCCTCACAGGAGTTTGCGAGCATTGCGCCAGAGGCTCCCGAGATCAGCTTGGGTGGCCCTGATTTTGCGGCTGCTTTAGTAAGAACAAGCGCGACTTTCTCTTCAGCGGGTTGCAGGACAACACAGCCTACGATGATCGCAACGCTAAGCGCTGAGATTGCAAATGTTTTCAATTGCATCAAATTTCCTCCTTGTGTTAATGTATTAAATGTGATCATCAGCCCAAGGTTCGCTCAAAAATAACTTCACAATTTTGGGCGTTGAGTCGCCTGTTCGGCAAGGCGTAAAAACGTAGGTGATAAGCGCCACGACACGGTATGAAATCAAATTGGGTATTTTTTTAACAACTATGCAATACGTCTTCTTCCTTGATTCCAAAGGCTTTTAAGATCGCTTTTTTGTTTTTTTGGATAATTCACTTAAAAACAATTCGTTATCCGTCAGCGTTCACAAGACGCCGTATCTGCCGCGTTACCGAACCTTTGAAGTACAAAAGCACGTCTTTAGATGAAGTACAAAAGCACGTCTTCAGATGAAGTGCAAGAGCGCCTCCGCAGGCCCGGCGTCTTGCCTATCCGACACCCTGTAAACGCTTACAGTTCGGTGGGTTATCACCGCGACCATTTCAACCCCGTGAATGGTTGCTGAATTTCTATTGATTTTCACCGTATCTTGATTTGAAGTCACGGACGGCTTTCTGACGGGCAGCGGCTTTATCGTCGCTCATTTTACCAGTAAACCACAGATGCCCAGTACTCTTCTCGCCAGTTTTTTCATTGACGACGAACTCATCGTTCAACACTTGATCAAGCATTGCCGTAAGATTTTTGGCCGCCTTCTTTCTCTTGGCATCTTTGGAATGAATATTCGTTTCAATCAATTCTTCCAATAATGGGATGTATTCAGAATAGAAGTGTTTACTCACTTCATAAACGCCATGCCAATGTGTCCAGTCAGGACCTTGCATAGAGGCGCCGTGACGCGCGCGACGACCTTCATGATGCCATATCTCAAACCAAACGAAATCAATTTTATTGGCAAATTTAATCTGTCTCTTAAACAATGGTTTAGCTGCTTTATATAAGGCCAATCCAGGAATGGCAAACTTGTTATTGTAAAGGGTAATCAACCCGTCATATTGCACATAGAATCCGTCAACAAAGGCTTCACTATGACAAGCAGAACAGACATCTTTCATGTTATCACGGCGCTCATCCCATTTGATATCTGCTCCAGGCAAACCCATTTTGGCATCGGAGATTTCAGGACGAACTGAGATTGCTGGACGATTAGTCCAGGAAATACGCAAGCCGACATCGTGAGTAACACCCTGCTGCTCTTTTGTTGTGCTCATGTGACAAGTAGCGCAAGTTGGAGCGGCATCATAGTCGTCACCAGCAATCCACTTGGGATTATCCAGATTCATCTCTTTCACGTTTGCTCTGAAAGCAATACCGTGCTTGGATTCAGTATAAATCTCATATTGAGGATGATCAGGACCCATGTGGCATTTGCCACAGTTTTCTGGATGGCGTGATAGAGCGACGGAGAAGTTGTGACGAGAGTGACAAGCGGTGCAGGAACCTCTGGAACCGTCTGGATTCAGACGGCCAATACCAGTATTTGGCCAAGTAGCTGGGTCCAATCCTGTGACTTCACCTTTATCATTTTTCAGGACCTTGACTTCTGACCCGTGACATTGCCAACAGCCATTAACGACTGCGGCGGATTCACCACTGGTTGCGGCAGTTTTGAACGCTGTGTTACCTTCAACAACTTCAGCTAACAGGTTGTCCATGGAACCCAAAATACGTCCACCTTGCGCATGGCGGGATTCTGTGTATTCCTTAACCTCCTTTCCATGGCAGTTCGAACAGTCTTTAGGCGAGACAATAATGGAAATAGGCTTGTTTTTACCGACTTTCTTTGGCTCATGGATAAAAGCATCAACATCAGACGCATCGGCGGCATGACACTCATAACAACCGACACTAGCGCCATAGTGTTTACTGTCACCCCATTGCTGAATAATACCCTGGTTATGTTTCTGATGACAGGCAACACATGCCTTAGTTTCTTCCGATAACTTTTTTGGCGGCGCGTCAACAGATGCGATGCTAACACCTTGTAGTGATAGCAAGGCTACCCCTGCGATAAATGCACAAATTCTTCGATTCATAATATACTATCCTCCTAATAAAGATAATAAAGTAATAAAGTAGCTCTGCTATGCAACTTTTTAATCGAAAACCATCCATCATTATTTTACACTCAATGCCATTAACTTAAGAAACTCTGATTGGAAATGTGGGGAAAATATAAAATGGATTTAGTGTAAAATCAGAAGATTGAGTTTTTATTCCCCACCTGTTCTGAATGGGCGTCCCCTTAAGTTAATGGCATTAAGTTTACACTTACAACTGTATGTAGTCAACAAAAAAAAACATAGGGACAGGCAGAAAGTGGGATAAGGATGGCTCGCTATATAAAGAAACCGGCGTTCATCTGGTAAAGCCGCCGAATGCAAAGGTTTTGTTTCCGAAAAACGTAGATCCAAAAACATTGCATTTAACATGCAACGATTTTTGCGACATTCCGATGGAATATCTCGGAATAGAGGAGCAAGGTCATGAATTGAAGATGCGGGGCGCGGTCGGGTGACTGTGTTTGGTCCGGGACTTGTCCAAAATTCAGGCATATTCCTTTTGATAGCGGTCATTTTCAGCGCATTCTTTATGGGAGTGAACAAGTGTCGAAGGCTTTAGATATTCGGAAG
>Ga0307988_1001896_pt1 | contig 10982 bp, 5 predicted proteins | sample EllFjometagen183_FD_203166 | JGI IMG/M metagenome (GOLD analysis project Ga0307988, IMG submission 203166) | Marine microbial communities from Ellis Fjord, Antarctic Ocean - #183 | ecosystem: Environmental > Aquatic > Marine > Unclassified | place: Southern Ocean | collected 2014-10-08 | reverse complement strand
AAGAAGAGTAAAGAGGAACTGAAAAGTATATTTCGGGCAGCACCGACGGGCATTGGACTGGTTTCTGATAGAATCATCCAGCAGGCTAATGATCGTATCTGTGAAATGACCGGATATTCAAAAAATGAGTTGATTGGGCAAAATGCACGGATTCTTTATCCTACTGATGAAGATTATGAATATGTAGGAAAGGAAAAATACATACAAATTAAGACGCTTGGAACGGGCACAGTTGAAACTCGCTTCAAACGTAAAGATGGCGAGATCATTGATGTGTTGATGAGTTCAACCCCTCTTGATCCAACGAACCTTTCGGCCGGAGTCACTTTTACTGCATTGGACATTACGAAGCGAAAGATGGCGGAGGAAGCACTGCGAGAAAGCCAAAACAGGCTCCGCGACATCTCTTTAAGTACGGCAGACTGGATTTGGGAAACTGATGGTGAAGCCAAATTTACATACCTTTCTCAAAGTATAAAGGATGTTCTTGGATATGCACCAGAAGAACTCATTGGCAAAACACCATTTGACCTTATGCCGGAAGATGAATCTGTTCGAGTAAAAGAGATAGTTTCTAAAATAATATCAAAATCCGAAAATATCAAGGATTTGGAAAATTGGAATATAGATAAGGAGGGCCACAGACTTTTTATACTTACAAGCGGTATTCCCATCCTTGATAACCAAGGAAAAACCCAGGGTTATCGTGGAGTAAATAAAAATATCACTACACAAAGAAAACTTGAGACTCAGCTTCAACAAGCTCAAAAAATGGAATCCATCGGTACCCTTGCAGGAGGGATTGCCCATGATTTCAATAATATTCTTTTCCCCATTGTGGGTTATACTGAGATGCTCTTAGAGGATGTGCCTAAAAACAGTCCATTCAGAGATAGCCTGAACAAAATTTATAATAGTTCTCTAAGAGCCAAAGATTTGGTAAATCAGATTCTTACATTTTCTCGCCAGAAGGCCAGTGAATTAAAACTGATAAGGATGCAACCTGTTATCAAGGAAGCATTAAAACTTATGAGATCTACGATCCCCACAACCATTAAAATCAAACAGGATATCAATGCTGACTGTGGTGTCATAAAAGCAGATCCCACCCAAATTCATCAAATTGTAATGAATCTGACAACCAATGCATATCATGCCATGGAAGAGACAGGCGGAGAACTGAAAGTAAGCCTGAAACAAATTAAATTAGAAACACTTGATCTAATGTATCCGAAAATGGAACCGGGAGCATATGCTTGTCTGATATTGGCTGATACAGGTGTGGGCATGGATAAAAATGTAACAGATAAAATTTTTGATCCGTTTTTTACCACCAAAGCAATAGGCAAAGGTACCGGAATGGGGCTTTCAGTGGTGCATGGTATCGTTACCAATATGGGGGGAGCTGTCCAGGTATACAGCGAACAGGGAAAAGGAACGGAATTTCATGTTTATTTTCCAATTGAAAAAAATTCTTTAAAAAAACAGGCGACCCATTCAAAAACACAAATTCAGGGAGGCACTGAACAGATTCTTCTTGTTGACGATGAAGAAGAGATCCTTGTAATGGAAAAAAAGATGCTGGAACGCTTGGGGTATCAAGTTACTTCCCTTACCGATAGTATGGAGGCTCTTGAAATTTTCCGCGCAAGCCCTCATAGATTTGACTTGATTATCACGGATATGGCAATGCCAAATATGGCGGGAGATAAACTATCGGCTGAATTTACTAAGATACGCTCTGATATTCCTATATTGCTTTGCACAGGATTTAGTGAAACTATTTCTGAAAGAAAAGCAGTATCATTGGGCATTAAAGGTTTTCTATTTAAACCGATTGTTATGAAGGAACTTGCTCAAAAAATACGTGAAGTATTGGGTGAAAATAATATTTAAAAACGAATGAATCGCTTTACAGTTTGTAATTCACAAGGCCAATATTTTGTCTACCAGAATTAAATTATATGGACCAAGAGTGATAATTTAATCCTTTTTTCCATAGTAATTTTTATACTATATTCATCTTAATTTGACAGGTTTTGAAAAATTATTTTCAAGGTTTGAACTGCTGAAAAGTGTATCTCCAATATATGGTAATGGGCTCTTTTGATGAATTTGATTCTTCACGTTCCCATATAATTAATTTTTAAGTCCAAGGATAAAAAAACTATCTATACCAGATATGGTATTTCGGAAAATTTTAAAAAACCCGGGCTGGTGAAAAAAGTGCTCGGTAATTTGTAGAATTTGATTCCTGCCAGATAATACCATTAGTCCTCGTGCGGAAAGCTCTGTTAAAATCATACAAAAATTTTGCAATCCTCAATTTTTTGATGTACTTCTATTAAGATAACTTTTTCAAATACAATTTGAACTATTAAATTTTTCCAATGGGAAAAAAACCCATGTATGAAGAGTTGAAACAAAAGATACAGGATTTCGATAAAAAAATGGACATAAATGATCAAACTGAGAAAGGTTTAAGGCTTGATAACCCTAATCTAACAACACTTCTTGACAATATCCCAGGATGCATTGCCTTAATTCTTAAGAAGGGAAACCGTGAAATTGTTGCTTCGAACAAATTTGCAAAGGAACTTGGAGCCATTCCTGGACTAACCTGTTTCAAAACATGTTCACTGTTAGATAATAATTGTCCGTGGTGTTTGGCACCAAAACTATGGGAAACTGGTCAATCGCAAAAGATTGAAATTGAGAACAAGGGAAAATGGTATGAAGGAATATGGGAACCTCTTACCGAGGATCTGTATGTTCATTACATTTTCGACATTACTGAACGAAAACTTGTTGAAGAAGAGGCTAAAAGAAGCGAGTTAAAATTTAAGCTGGCAATGGAGACGATCAAAGATGTGTTCTGGATAAGTACATATGGTATAGGCAAAATGGTTTACATTAGCCCTGCATATGAAGTTTTGTGGGAGACAGATTGTACAAATCTTTACATGTCTCCAAAATCTTTTTTAGAAAAAATACATCCAGAGGATCTTAACGCTTATCAGGAAACCATTGAAAAATATCATGCTAAGGGATTTTCCTATGAAAGTGAATACCGAATTGTTAAAAAAAATGGAGATATTGCTTGGATTCATGAAAAAGGTTACCCCATAGTTAAAGAATTCGATGGTCAAAAACTTATGACCGGGACATGCTCTGAGATAACAGTCCAAAAGTTTACACAGAACTTAGCGCAGGCTCAACTTGAGCTGTCCTTTGAATTAGGACGTGTTGATACACTTGAAAACGGAATGAACTTATGCCTTGAGGCCGCACTTCTTGTTTCTGATCTGGATTGCGGTGGTATTTATCTTGTTGATAAAAAATCAGGTAATTTCGATTTAGTTTTCCATAAAGGCTTGTCGAAGAATTTTGTTCACAACACATCCTGTTTTGAGAAAGGATCGGACAATGCGACTCTTGTAATGATGGGAAATCCAATTTATACCAAGCACCAACAATTGGAGGTATCCCTAAACGATTCGGAAAAAAAAGAAAACCTGAGAGCAGTGGCGATACTCCCAATCAAATATCAGAATCAAGTTATTGGATGCCTAAATATTGCATCCCACAATAAAGATGACATACCCAATTTATCCCGTATAGCTCTTGAGACAATTTCTAATCAAATAGGTAGTTCAATAACCTATTTAAACACCCAAATAACATTACGTGATAGTGAAGAGCAATTTAGAACATTCTTTAATCAATCTTTTCAATTTTCAATCCTTCTGGACAAATCTGGTATGATATTAGCTATTAATGAAATCTGTCATTTAGTTTACGGTAACTTAGCTAAAGGAGTTGTTGGTAAACCTATATGGGATGCTGACTGGTGGTCTCAATTTCCAGAAACGGTGAATAAAACTAAAATTGCTATTCAGATAGCAGTCGAGGGTAATAATAGCAGTGATGAAATCCAATTTTTTGATGAAAACAGAAAAATACATTATGGCATGCGAACTTTTTCGCCTATTAAAGACTCTGAAGGAAAGACACGTCTTATTTCTCTTGTTGGCATGGATATTACCAAAATAAAAAAAGCTGAACAAGAAAAGATTGAGTTGTTAACCCAATTGCAGCAATTGCAAAAAATTGAATCCATTGGTAACCTTGCGAGCGGAATCGCACATGATTTTAATAATCTCTTATTTCCAATCATAGGAATGTCGGAAATGCTGATGGAAGATTTCCCTAGTGATAGTCCGGAGTATCAAGATGCCAACGAAATTTTCAAGGCAGGAAAAAGGGGTAGTGAACTCGTCACGCAAATTCTATCATTCAGTCGTCGGTATGAACACAAATTGATGCCAGTTCGAGTTCAAAAAATAATGAAAGAAGTTCTAAAATTAACCCGATCAACCATACCCTCAAGTATCGAGATTCAGATAAATATTCAACAAGATTGTGGTATGGTTTTAGCCGATCCAACACAATTACACCAGGTAGGCATGAATCTGATTACAAATGCGTATCAAGCCATAAAAAGTGCAAGTGGAAAAATCAATATCGGACTTAAGGAAGTAATTAACAATAAACGAGAACCACTGCATACTTCGCTATCTCCTGGAAAATATGTTCAATTACTGGTTGCAGACAATGGCATTGGAATGGCACCTTCAGTAATAGATAAAATTTTTGAACCCTATTTCACTACCAAAGCAAGGGGAAAAGGAACAGGCCTTGGGCTCGCAGTTGTGTATGGAATAATCAAGGAACATAAAGGTGATATTTTAGTCACCAGTCACGAAGGAAAAGGAACATCATTTAAGGTCTTTTTACCGTTGATCCAAAAAAAAGGATCAATGAACAATCCCTCTATTCATGAATTCAACTTAACAAAAGGCAATGAAAGACTTCTCATATTAGATGATGAAAAAACAGTTGTTAATATAATAAGCAAGGTACTTACAAGACTTGGTTACAAAGTTACCGGGTATACAAATAGTCGGAAGGCGCTGATTAAATTCAAATCCGATCCAGATAATTTCGACTTGATCATATCTGACATGACGATGCCGGAAATGACCGGAGATGAGTTTGCAAGTGAAATTTTGTCCATCCGACCTGAAGTGCCAATTATTATTTGCACTGGATTCAGTGAAAGGATTGATAAAGAACGGGCCGAATCCATTGGGGTGCGGGGATTTTTAATGAAACCTGTTTTAAAATCTGAAATGGCCCATTTGATCAGAAAATTATTGGATGGAAGTAGTGGTAACCTAAGAACCTGATTGGGATGCAATCTTAAATTCAACAGGTAGTGCCTCAAATAAAAGGGTTATCAAATTTACAGTTGTCAGAATAAAAATGAACCCAGGGAACAGATCACACACAAACTGTATAATTGTTTATGCAGTTGACCGGAATTTATCTGTCGACTATTAAAGGTGAAAATTGAATTAAAATGGATGATACTCAAAAAGGAAATATTTTAATCATCGATGATGATGAAGGGGTTGTAAGAACCATAATAAGAGCTTTTAAAAGGCTGGATATAAAATTGGCATACTCATACAATTTGTTGGATGGGTTGAAAAAAATAGATAATAATGATTTCGATGCAATCTTTCTTGACGTTAATTTGCCTGATGGAAATGGAATTGATAAAATTCCCTACATAACGGATAGGCTATACCCTCCCCTTGTAATAATCATGACGGCCTATTCTGATCCGGATGGAGCTGAACTCGCTATAGAAAACGGCGCCTGGGATTATCTTCAAAAGCCCATTTCTTCTAAAGATTTAAAGCTTCAAATTTCAAGAGCTTTCAAATTTCAAAAGCAGAAGAAACAAAATGCAAACCCACTGAATTTTGTAGCACCGGACCTAATTGGTAGAAGTTCAGCAATTCAAAAATGTTTAACACAGGCCTCACAAATTGTATATAGTGATGCGAATGTATTGATTACTGGAGAAACAGGAACCGGAAAAGAATTATTCGCAAAAGCTATCCATGATAACAGTGCGAGGAGAAATGGTGAATTTGTAGTCGTTGATTGCAGCGTCCTAACAGATAATTTGTTTGAAAGTGTATTGTTCGGTCATGAAAAGGGGGCTTTTACAAGTGCAGACAAGAATAGAAAAGGTCTTGTAGCCCTTGCAAATGGCGGTACTTTGTTTTTGGATGAGGTTGGAGAGCTTCCAGAATCCATTCAGTCTTCGTTTCTAAGAGTCCTTCAAGAAAAAACATTTAGACCCGTTGGCAGTGAAAATGAGGTTTACAGTGACTTTCGAGTTATAAGTGCCACAAATAAACATCTTGAACAAATGACAAGTGAGAATTGTTTTAGAACTGATCTGTTATACAGATTGAAAACTTTTTTATTAAATCTCCCCCCACTAAGAAAGCGTCGAGAAGACATTCTACAAATCGCTAAATATCAAGTTAAAAAAAGTTGCAAAGACCATAATCTTCCTAACAAAGAAATCTCTTTAGATTTTGTAGAAATATTAGAAAAACACAATTGGCCGGGCAATGTAAGGGAACTTATTAATACAATTGAAACAAGCATAACTTCTGCCCAATTTGAAAACACTTTATTTGCCTTTCATCTTCCTGCAAAAATAAGGGCTAAAATAACACGGTTGAAAATAACTAAGGGGCAAAACAAATCCGTGATTTTATCGGAAGATAATTTCTTCCAAGACTCATTAACACATAAAGAATTGATCAGTAAAACGGAAAAAAAATACTTAGAATCGCTATACAAGTCCTCCAACGGTGATATTCAGCAACTCATTAAATGCTCAGGGTTATCAAGAACCGTCCTTTACAGAAAAATGAAAGAATTCGGTATTAAATGAAAGTGTACCTGCGCCACAATTTCATTTTTGGTACATATCCGAAACGAAACTGCAATTAAAATCCCATTTTTGAGATTTTTCAAGAACGCATCATCTTCCTCGAATAGACCTCCATTCAATATAACGTCCTGTTATTAAATATAATTATTTTAATACTGTTCTCTTTCTTAAACTGGCACACAAATTGTAATGCTATCTGTAATATCGTTAACGCTTAAATAGGTGGGAACTATAAATGATGGCAGGAAATGAGAATATAAAACTTGTCTTTTTTTCTAAAGAAGATGACGAACACTATAATAAAATTTCAAACGTTATTTCAGAATTAATACCTAAAAATAAAGTTCTTCATTGTTGCAATATTAATGATTTTTCAATTGCAGTCAGAAATATGCTTTTTGGGTTAGGTATTGTTTTGATTGTAGCCAGAAATAAAAACGAGTTGAATGAAATTCTCCAGATCAGGCAAAGATTAAAGGATCATTCAGTAATATTGATACTTGATAATTCAATTGAGGATTTAACGCACAATGCTTTACAACTTTATCCACGATATACCAGTTACTTTAAAGATGATTATACCGATGTTTTTCTTGTTATAAAAAAAATGATAACCAAAATACAAAAAAATATAAAAGGAGAGCAAAATGGCAGAGACTATTGAGACAATTGATCAGGCCGTCAAAGCTATGACTATGAAAACTGGAAAGTACCTTACTTTTTCTCTGGCGGAAGAGGAGTATGGGATTGGTATTCTAAAAGTTAAAGAGATAATCGGGATGATGCCTATCACATCTGTTCCCCGGACCCCTGAATTCGTAAAAGGCGTTATCAATTTGCGGGGGAAGGTTATCCCGGTCATGGATCTTCGATTAAAATTTTCAATGGAAGCGATTCCATATTCAGAACGTACCTGCATCATCGTAGTAGAAATTGATTCAGATGCAGCCACTGTACTCATCGGTATTGTTGTTGATGCAGTATCTGAAGTGTTGAATATCAAAGAAAGCGAAATCGAAGAAACACCTCAATTCGGCACAAGTCTGAACACAGATTATATCCTTGGCATGGCAAAAATGGAAGGTAGCGTAAAAATCCTTCTGGACATAGACAAGGTGTTGAGCCAGCAAGAAGTAACGCAACTTGAAAACGTATCATAATTGATGAAAATTTAATAAATAAAGGAGATAATCATGTTTAAAAATATGGGATTGAAATTTAAAATTATTCTTGGCAGTTGCGTAACACTGGTTTTGATGGTGATACTGGGTATCGTCAGTATTAACGCCACCAGGTCTTTGACCACCACAAACGAGCGAGTGGATCATACACATGTTGTCATTGCCACTGCAAATCAGATCATCGCCGCCGGTGTGGATATGGAAACCGGCATGAGGGGGTATCTTTTAGCAGGACATGAAGAATTCCTTGATCCTTATAAAGGCGGGCAAAAAAAGTTTTATGAACTGGTTGCGTCCCTGTCCAAGACTGTGGATGACAATCCGGCCCAGGTCCAACTTTTATCGGAAGTCAAAACCAATATTGATGCCTGGCAAAAAGATGTAACCGAAGTCCAGATTGATCTTCGGAAACAAATCGGCGATGCCAAGACCATGAACGATATGGCCAATTTAGTCGGGGAGGCCAAAGGGAAACTCTATTTTGATAAATTTCGTGGCCAGGTAGCTGAGTTTACCAGTAGAGAAACAAAACTGATGAACGAACGGCAGGCATCTGCGGATGAAGCCATGAAAAAGAATCATGAATTTGCCCAGAAAATCACGGACACCAATAATTGGGTCAGCCATACCAAAGAAGTGATTGCCACGGCCCATGACATGCTATCGGGTGCTGTGGACATGGAAACCGGCATGAGAGGGTATCTTCTTGCCGGTAAAGAAGGCTTTCTTGATCCTTATAAGAGTGGCCAAAAGAAATTTGATGAATTGAATGCATCATTGTCAAAGATAGTGAATGACAATCCTGCCCAGGTACAACTTCTCAAAGAGATTGATGAAACACATAATGCCTGGCAAAAAAAAATAACAGACCCCATGATCACCTTGAGGAGACAGGTTGCAGAAGGTACAGAAAGTATGGATGCTGTTACCCGGGAAGTTGGAAAGGCCAAGGGCAAAGTTTATTTTGACCAGCTCAGGGAGCAGGTAGCGACCTTTATTGGCAGAGAAGAAAAGCTCATGGCAGAACGCCAGACCGAGGTGCTCAATGTGACCAAGGCAGCAGCTGAAAACCGGACCCTTATCGCCAATACCACGAAATGGGTTGCACACACACGAAATGTTATAGAAACAGCCAATGAAATTATTTCTGCAGCCGTGGACATGGAAACCGGTATGAGAGGATATCTTCTTGCAGGCAAGGAAGGTTTTCTTGATCCTTATAAGGCGGGCGGCAAGAAATTTAATGAACTTGTAGCCTCCTTATCTCAGACAGTGAATGACAATCCGGCCCAGGTAAAACTTTTATCTGAGGTTAAAGACAATATTGGGGCCTGGATGAAAGATGTAACCGAAGTCCAAATCGCTCTGAGACATGAAATCGGTGATGCCAAAACTATGGATGACATGGCAGATCTTGTTGCCGAAGCCAGGGGGAAAAAGTATTTTGATAAGTTCCGTGGACAGGTTGGTACCTTCACGGACAGAGAGCAAAAACTCATGGATGAACGAAAAGCAAATGCGCTAAAAACATCCAGTAATTCCATGTACATGATCTTTGGCGGTGTCATCTCTGCCATTATTCTTGCACTTGTCGTATCATTGTTCCTTGCAAATTCTGTAGCACGTCCATTTAGAGCAATTTTCCAGGGATTAAAGACATTCAGTTCAAGAGAGCTTGAAAGTGTGAAAGTCAGGTTCCAGGAAGTTATAGAATCCCTGACATCCGGCTCCAGCGAGGTATCCCAGGCAAGCGGCCAGATTTCTTCGGGCAGTTCCGAACAGGCAGCCAGTCTTGAAGAAACCTCAGCCACATTGGAAGAAATTTCAAGCATGACCACTAATAACGCTGCAAACGCAAATCAAGCCAACACGCTGATGCAGGATACCAACCGTGTGGTTACGGATGCGAATCAATCCATGGGTGCATTGACTAAGTCCATGGAGGAAATTTCCAAGGCCAGCGAAGAGACATCCAAAATTGTAAAAACCATTGACGAAATCGCATTTCAGACCAACCTTCTTGCACTGAATGCTGCGGTGGAAGCAGCCAGGGCAGGTGAAGCCGGTGCCGGATTTGCGGTTGTGGCGGATGAGGTTAGAAACCTTGCCATGCGCGCAGCAGATGCAGCAAAGGATACCTCGGCTCTCATCGAAGGAACAGTTAAAAAGGTCAATGATGGTGCCATTCTTGTTGGAAAGACCAATGAAGCCTTTAAACAAGTCACTGAAAGTTCGGCAAAGGTTGGATCACTGGTGGAGGAGATCAGTTCTGCATCCAAGGAACAGTCAGATGGGATCAAGCAGGTCACTATAGCCGTATCGGAAATGGACACAGTGGTTCAGCAGAATGCTGCAGGAGCGGAGGAACTGTCTTCCCAGGCAGATGAACTGAGCAACAAGGTAGGGATCATGCTGGAAATTGTAGAGGGTGAAAAAAGTGGCCGTACCGAGGGTAAGATGATCACTCAAGGAATGAGAACATTGCATCCTGAAAATAAAAAAATAAAACAAATAGCAGGAAAGCTGAAAGGAAGCAAAGAAATCCAACCTGATCAGGTGATTCCGTTTGACGATGATGAATTTAATAACTTTTAATCTGTAAATTTCCAGTCACAGAGTGTTGAAATTTGATACTCTGTGACTCGAAAAGTATAAGGAAATAATTGTATACCTTAAGGTGGGAACCAAAGATCTCACCCATGGCAAAATGACACCCTATATTCTTTATGCGGGAGTTTGCCATCAATGCTGGAACAAAATAAATCAAGAATTCCATAATGAATTATTCAGCAAAGCAAACAAAAAAAGATGGCCTTTCAATGCATCCTGCACTGCATATGGGTTGGTTGACTGGAATTGCGCAAGGCATCGACATTGAAAATAAAAATTTTAATGGCGGTTTGGGTTTGCCCTTTCATCAAACAACGTTATCCGTTATTTATTTTCGCACAAAAAATGAGAGGACTTTTTCATTAGGG
>Ga0307988_1001894_pt1 | contig 10993 bp, 8 predicted proteins | sample EllFjometagen183_FD_203166 | JGI IMG/M metagenome (GOLD analysis project Ga0307988, IMG submission 203166) | Marine microbial communities from Ellis Fjord, Antarctic Ocean - #183 | ecosystem: Environmental > Aquatic > Marine > Unclassified | place: Southern Ocean | collected 2014-10-08 | reverse complement strand
ACTGAGATTAAAGTTGATATAAAATAAGAGGGGTCGATTTTGAAAATAAAATAGAACTACCCGTAAAATGGGACTTTGAGATAATAAAATTTAGTAATTCGACTTTAGTCGGTTAATAGTGACTAATTATGTATTAAAAACTCAGAAATCATTACTTGCCAACAAGGAAAAAGTAAAAGAAATGGTAAAAACAGAAGATATTGAACTCATAGGAACATCTTCAGAAGTTTGGTTGGGTGTGCCTCTTAATATTGCTGGAAAATCAATTGGTGTAGTTGCTGTTCAAAGTTATACAGATGAAAATGCATTTAATGAATCAGACAGGGAAATACTTGAGTTCATATCTGCGCAGATTAGTGTTTCTGTAGAAAGGAAAAAACACGAAGAAGAGCTCAAGCAAGCACTTGAGCAAGCATTGGAAAGCGATAGGCTCAAGAGTGCATTTCTTGCTAATATGAGCCACGAAATACGCACACCCATGAATGGTATTCTAGGATTTGCGGAATTATTGAAAGAACCAAATCTCACCGGCGAAACGCAGCAAGAATATATCAAAATTATCGAAAAAGGCGGGGAAAGAATGCTTAATATCATTAATGATATTGTGTCCATTTCGAAAATAGAATCGGGACAAATGGAAGTTCATATGCAAGAGTCGAATATTAACGAGCAAATCGAATACATTTATACCTTCTTCAAACCCAAGATTGAAGGAAAAGGTATGCAAATTTCGTTCAAAAATATGTTGCCATCGAGTGAAGCCATCCTAAAAACTGACTCTGAGAAAGTTTATTCCATACTTACCAACCTTGTTAAAAATGCCATCAAATACACAGAAAAAGGTTCAATAGAAATTGGCTATATTCAAAAGGATAAATGCCTTGAGTTTTATGTGAAAGATACCGGAATTGGCATTCCAAAAGACCGGCAGAAAGCTATATTTGAACGTTTTATTCAGGCCGAAATTGTGGATAAAATGGCACGGCAGGGAGCTGGTTTAGGTTTGTCGATTTCCAAGGCTTATATTGAAATACTTGGTGGAAAAATCTGGGTAGAATCAGCAGAAGGAAAGGGAAGTACCTTTTATTTTACCCTTCCGCACCAGACCGAAACAATAAAAGAGAACGGCGATAAGAACAAATTTTTGCCTCCCGTTGAAGTAAGCCTAATCAACAAGTTAAAAATATTAATTGTTGAAGACGATGAAACATCTGAAGAACTAATTTCAATTGCTGTCAAAAAATTTGGTAGCGAAATTATTTGTGTAAAAACCGGAACAGAAGCTGTAGAAGCGTGCCACAATAATCCCGACATAGATTTGGTACTGATGGATATTCAGTTGTCCGAAATGAATGGCTATGAAGCAACCCAACAAATACGTCAATTCAATAATAAAGTAATCATTATTGCCCAAACAGCTTTTGGACTAAGTGGCGACAAGGAAAAAGCAATTGCTTCCGGTTGCAACGATTATATTGCGAAACCAATAAAAGCAAATGAGTTGCAGCAATTAATCTTTAAAAACCTAAAGAATGAATGATTAACAGACGTTTGCGATCTGTTGATAGACATTGGCTCGTGTAACAAGAAATAGGTAGTTTTGGTAAACCAGTTTGAATAATAATTTTATGACCAAAGCATAACATAAAAAGTAAATACTAACCTAAAAAGATATGTTAAAATCGAATATTATTTTGTTGCTTCTGGCAAATGCATTTTTTTTATTTAGCTGCGAAAATCAGAATCAAAAACCAAACGTCCTTTTTATAGCAGTTGACGATCTTCGACCCGAACTTGGTTGTTACGGAAACGAACAAATCAAGAGTCCGAATATTGATAAGCTGGCCAGCGAAGGTTTGGTTTTTAATCGTACTTATTGCCAGCAAGCAATTTGTATGGCATCAAGAGCAAGTTTAATGAGTGGTCTTCGCCCCGATACACTTCATCTTTATAACTGCGAATCGCTGGAAAAAGATGCTCCCGGCATTTTAACTCTTGACCAACACTTTGAAAATAATGGTTACAAAATCTGGGCATCAGGAAAAATATATCATCACGGAATTGATTATGATGTACAGTTTGGTGATGATTATGTGAAACCCCAAACCGATGAATTTGGTAGGGGATATTTGTCGGAAGAGTCTATGGAGATTGTGGAAGAGTATAATAATTGGTATCAGGAAAACAGAAACGAACCAGGTGGTGGTAGAGGCCCGGCTTTCGAATCGCCAGATGTGCCCGACAATGCTTATCACGATGGAAAAATGACAGATATGGCAATCGAACAATTGGCAAATTATAAATCAAGTAAAGAACCCTTTTTTATGGCAGTTGGGTACAAAAAGCCACACCTTCCATTTAATGCACCAAAAAAGTATTGGGATTTGTATGACGACGATGAAATTGAAATGGCAGACAATATGTTTATGCCCGAAAATGTAAGTGAATACTTTAATTATAATTTTGGGGAGCTTAGAAATTATGCAGGAATTCCAAAAGGGGGCGAAGTATTTAGTGATACACTTTCGCGAAACCTCAAACATGGTTATTATGCAAGTGTTTCGTACATCGATGCACAAATTGGACGATTATTGGAAGGCCTGAAAGAAAATGGCTTAGATGAAAATACAATTGTAATTCTTTGGGGCGACCACGGCTGGAAATTGGGTGAACACGGAATGTGGTGCAAACACACCCAGTTTGAATTGGATAATCATGTTCCGATGTTAATTAAGGTTCCCGGTCAACAAATTAAGGGAGTAAAAACTGAAGCTTTGGTTGAGTTTGTAGATATCTATCCTTCGCTTTGCGAGTTGGCTGGCATCGAAACCCCCGATCATGTTCAGGGAACAAGTTTTGCGCCGGTTGTAGAAAACCCTGAAATAGAATGGAAGGAAGGCGCTTTGAGTTATTGGCCGTTGGGAAGAACAAATCCGGAAAAACTGATAATGGGTTATACTATTCAAACACAACGTTATCGTTACACTGAATGGATAAAAGAAAGTTCGGGTGAATTAATGGCCCGCGATTTATTCGATCATCAAACCGATCCGGATGAAAATGTAAATATTTCAAATATTTCTGAAAATAAGGAAATAATGAGTGAGTTGAGCGAATTACTTGCCCGAGGAAAAGGTTGGCGAAATATTTCTAAAAATCTAAATTGAAAATTTTAAAGTGTTTATTATGAACAAGTTATTTAAAAGAAAGGTTTTATTGATTGTAATATTTGTATTTTTTTATTCTTATGGAAATACTTTTGCCCAATCAAATTCAAAGGAGGTAAAAACGCCAAATGTTCTTCTAATTATTTCCGACGATTTAAACACCCGAATTGGACCTTATATGGAACTCGACAAACACACTCCGCATCTCGATCGGCTGGCAAATGAAGGTGTTCAATTTACAAGAACCTATTGTCAGTTTCCACTTTGTGGACCGTCGAGAGCTTCGTTAATGAGTGGTTTGTATTGTGAAACAAATGGAATAATGGGGAATAGTCACGTTATAGGAAGTTTTAGGGCAGTTACTCCGGCACTATCCAATCATCCATCGATGGCTGGATTTTTTAGAGAACAGGGATATTATACGGCCCGGGTTTCAAAAATATATCACATGGGTGTTCCGGGTGGAATTGAACGTGGCGACCCGGGTGGCGACGATCCCGATTCGTGGGATTATGCATATAATGTAATGGCTCCGGAAACTATGAGTGGTGGAATTCTTGAATTACTTTCACCAAAAAATTTACATTATGGAAGTAATTTCGCGAGAATGATTTTGCCCGATGAGTTGGAAGGCACGCAAGCAGATTATTTGACTACCAGCCAGGCAATTGCCATATTAGAAAACCGGACTGGAGAATTGCCTCTCAACGGAACAAACAAACAACGTTCAAAACCTAATGCCCCATTTTTTCTTGGTGTTGGTTTTGTTCGTCCGCATGTTCCGTTAATTGCTCCCGAAAACTGTTTTGAACCTTATCCGGTTGATGAGGTGGAATTGCCCGAATATAAGATTGGTGACAATGTGCCTGAGCAAGCTTTGAGAAGACAGAATAAAAATACGCAGGGAATGAATAAACTGCAAAAACAGAAAACAATTAGCGCTTATATGGCAAGTGTTCGTTTTATGGATCAGCAGGTTGGCAGATTGTTAGATGCACTCGACAGATTAAAAATCAGAGACGAAACCATTGTGATTTTTATATCCGATCATGGTTATAATTTGGGGGAACACGACTGCTGGTCGAAAGTGAGTTTGTGGGAAGGCAGTGTGCGGATTCCAATGATTATTTCAGATCCGCATAGTAAATCAAGTCATGGAACTTCAAGTAAATCAATTTCAGAATTGATAGATCTTTATCCGACGCTAACCGAGCTTTGTGGATTATCGGATAAACAACCAAAAATTCTTCAGGGAAGTAGTTTGGCTGGAATATTAAAAGGTGAAAAAACTGAAGAAAAAGAATCAGTTGCATATACAATAACAGGGGGAAAAGGAGCAACAATAAGAACCGACCGTTGGAGATATACACGATGGGGAGAGAAAGTTGAAAAAGGAAATGAAGAGTTGTACGACCATGATAATGATCCGGAAGAACATGTGAATCTGGCTGATGATTCTCAAAAACAAAAGGTGCTAAACGAGATGAGGAAAAAATTTGAATTAGCGAGAGAAAAGGCTCAGAGTAGCTCAATTCCAAAATAATTGCTTACAGATTTGCAAAAAATTAAAATGGCAAACTCTAAACAACGGCCAAATATTATTTTTTAGATATTCCAATAAAATCAAATGAATATTCCAGAAAAATTCAAAGGACTCAAAGAATATTTTTCTCCCAAAATAATAGGAGAGGTGAATGATGTGTACATAAAAATTGCCAAAATAAAAGGCGATGATATTCCCTGGCACAATCATAAAAACGAAGATGAACTTTTTTATATCCTCGAAGGAAATCTTCTTTTTGAAATTGAAAGAGAGGAAACATTTACAATGAATGAAGGCGATATGTTTGTGGTGAAAAAAGGAATAAATCACAGAATTTCATCGGCAGAAGAATGCAAAATAATGTTGATTGAAAATAAAACTACCGAACATACAGGCGATGTTGAATCGAAGATTACAAAAACAATAAAGCAACAATTTTGACAAAACAAAAGTTAATCACCATCGCAGAATTTTCAAATGCTCACGAAGTAAAACTAAGCCTGTTAAAAGATATGCAGGAACAGGCTGGAATTGATTATTTGGTAAAAAACGAATATACCAGAATCGTAAAATCATCAATATTTGCTCCGCCGAATGAATCGATTGAAGTGAAGGTTTATAAAGAGAATTTGGAAAAAGCAATTGATATTTTGAATTCTATTAATTAATAAACCAAAAAAATTAATAAACATGAACATAAACTACATTTCGAAACTTTTTATGCTTTTAAATTTGATGTTATCGATTTCAGGGTTTTTATATTCACAAACAGATAAAAGTATAAATGACGAATACAAAGTAGCTGCTTATATTTGGCCTTCGTGCCATTCTGAAGAGAGTTACCGAGAAGTACTTTGGTCTGAAGGTATTGGCGAATGGGAGATTATTAAAAAGGGGACCAAACGTTTTGAGGGGCATTATCAGCCAAAGATGCCGTTGTGGGGTTACGAAATGGATGACGATCCGGTGGTTATGGAGAAATGGATTGACGCAGCAACAGACCATGGAGTGAATGTTTTTATTTTCGATTGGTATTGGTACGATGGAAAACCTTTTTTGGAAAACTCGATTAATAATGGATTTCTAAAGGCCAAAAACAACGAGAAAATGGATTTCTATATTATGTGGGCAAATCACAACGTAAAAAGAAATTACTGGAATGTACATAAATATAAAGACGATACATCGATACTTTGGGAAGGGGCAGTTGATTTAGAAAATTTTAAGATAATTGTTGACAGGGTGATTCGTCAGTATTTTAAACAACCCAACTATTTGAAAATAGATGGTAAACCTGTTTTCTCATTATTTAGTCTAAAAAACCTAATTGAGGGATTAAACGGATTAGAAGAATCAAAAAAAGCACTGGAATATTTTAGGACAGAAACAAAAAAAGCAGGCTTTCCCGGGCTCCATATTCAAACAATCGGGAATGGTAATCCGGGGAAAGAATTTATCGAACAGATTGAATATTTGGGTTTTAACAGTATCACAAAATATAACTGGGGAGGACCGCACCCTGAAGATTATATTCAATGGGCAAGCGAATCAATGGAACGAAGAAAAAGATGGGATGAAGCACTTTCTATTCCATTTTTCCCAAATGCTTCAATAGGATGGGATGCCACACCACGATTTCCAATGCAGGGAAAAAGAGATGTTGTACACTACAATAAATCACCCGAAAGTTTTTCGACTTATTTACAACAAACAAAAAAATATTGCGATGAACATCCCGGACAACCAAAGTTAATGACCATTTTTTCGTGGAACGAATGGGTAGAAGGAGGGTATTTATTGCCTGATATGAAATATGGATTTGATTATCTGAAAGCAGTTAAAAAGGTAATGCACGAAACGTATGATCAATATTCAGAATAAATAAAAAAATTGTTTCGCCATAAATACATTAAAATTTCACCCGCATAATATCACCATAAACACGTAATTTTGGGTGATCAACAAACGCCCGAAACTGATATGTTTTTCCTTCTTTTTTAATGTTCGGATTTATGCTGAATTCCTCTCCTTCTTCAATTTCAACAGTTTTCGTTTCATGCCATTTGTCAGAATATAGCTCTTCAACAAATCCTGCATATTCGCGATATTGAAATCCTACTTTTATTTTTTCGGCATCTCCGGCGTTAGCAAGTTCTCCCTGAAACATCAATCGGCTAAAATTTCCCTGTGTTGTTATATCAGCCTTTTTTGTAAAAATAACCGGTGGTTCAAGGGCAGGTTCTGCATCTGTAATTTTAAGTACTAAGGGATTATGCCATTTATGGTTATTATAAATTCGTTGTGCACGGACACAGGAAATGTGTAATCCATCTTCTTTTTGCTCGAAATAAGTGGTAGCATCAGTATTCGGATTATATTCAACCAATTCACCACCGTGTCCTAAAACACTAACTTCAGTTTTATCTGTAGCTTTTACCGATTTGATAACAAACTCTCTTCTTTCGCCACGCGGCCAGTTTGGGATTTTTGTAAGAATTGCAAATAAAGTTTTTTCTTCGGGTTTCCAGGTAAACCATGTATCACCTTCGTTAGGCAAAATCCATGGCGATACCTTTTCAATGGCTTCATGATTTATAAAGTTCCACGCAGCTATCTCTCGTAAATTTGCCTCTTGCTCGATGGGCAATTCTCCATTCGGTTTTGGTCCCACATTTAATAATTGATTTCCCCCTTTTGCTCGTGTTTCAATAAGAATTTCAATTAACCGCGATCCGGTTTTATAAATTTCGTTCGTGGGTTTGTAAGCCCATTGTGTTCCCATAGTTAAATTGGCTTCCCATGGTTCATTTGAGATAATTCCCAAAACTGTTTGTTCGGGTGTTTTCATTGCACCGCGTGTAACTATAATATTGGGCTGAAGTTCCCAGACCACTTCCTTACATTTTTCTTGTAGCAGACCTTCTCCACCATCATAAAACATAATATCGATGTCACCATATTTTGCCATTAATTCCATGTTTTGAATTTCGTTTAGCTCAAGATATTTTGTCATTATATTATCAGGAATGGGTTCAGTAAATTTACGCCGTACCTGCATTCCATTCTCATACAAGAAATTAAAATCTTCAGGTGAAAAATAAAATCCAACAGCAAGTCCGGCTGCGCGGGTCGCCTCAACATATTCGGCTATAAGGTCTTTGCCGTATGGCGTATTCATAATATTAAAACCGGTAGTTTCAGTGTCCCACATACAAAATCCGGAGTGGTGTTTTGTGGTAAATACAATGTATTTCATTCCGGCCAATTTTGCCAGCGTTGCAATTTCAACAGCATCAAATTCTTTTGGATTGAATGTTTTTGGAAGTTCATGTATAAACCTATCTAAATAGTCATCAGATGCTCCTGCCATTGAATGACTAATGACAACACCCAACTGACTGTCGAAGCTAAAATGGATAAACATACCAAATCCCAATTCCTTGAACCACTCTAATCTTTCCGGTTTATTCAAATTCAAATTTCCTGATTCTGTACTTTCCTGGATTTGTGAAAAAACTGATGTGGTTAAAAACAAACAAATACTTACAAATATTATTATTTTCATTGCCTTGGTTTTAGTTTTTTATTAAGAGATTGAAAAATTGATTTGTCCAATTTTACAATATATGATTTTTATTTTTGCCATGGAACTTTCCCTGCTTCTTTAATTTGTTACGATAGTTTATATCTTAAATCCCTAAACTTTTCAGACGTATAACTTAATGGAATATGTTCTTTAGGATCGGTTTCAAGATTAAACAGTTGCATTGCTTCGAAAGGTGTATTTTGTCCCATTTTGTACTGACCATGTAAAACAGCATAATAACACAGCCCACCGTATCGTCCACCTTCTCGGCGCATAAAACATACGGCACAATTGTCAGTTACCTTATCTTTGCCAAGTTAGCTTCGATACAAACTTATTCCATCAATTTCGAGATGCAATTTAATAAATTAGGAAAATCTTACAACGATTTAGTATAATTTGGAAAAGATAGTAAAATGAAATTGTATTTTCTTTTTAAGTTATTCTGTCATAACTAAATTGAAAATTAAGTCAAAACAACCGAATTGAATAAATGGATGGTTTTTTGATGAGTCTTTATTTTTAGTTTACTTTTGAATTTAGAAAAATGTTATGACGGACAGAGAATTACAAATACAATACAATGAAATTTGCCAAAATCTGGCAGATCGTAAACTAAAACCCGCTTTTAACAGCCTGGAAAAATACATTTTAGAAAATGGTTTGGTGGTTTATTTGGAAGAGTGGAGAACGCTGGAACAAACCTATCAATATATGTTGAAATACACAGTGGAAGGAATTCAAGACCCAGAACGTCAAAAAATTTACCGGAAACTTGTTGTATCAGTTTTTGAATTAAATGATAAAATTTTTGAAGCTGTTCGCTTGAAAAAATCATCTTCTCTGGAATATGAAAAAAAGAGAACTTTTCAGGATACGATGATCAAGGATTTTACATTGTTGGAAACTGAGCTGGAAAATTATTATCTGCAAAAAGAGTTGATTTCGTTAGTTAACGAATCGGACATAAAAAGCTCTTCGGCGAAAATAGATGCTGAAAGTCATCAGCAAAAAATAGTTTCTATTTTTAATCACATTTGGTTTAAGGATATTTTGAGTACGAAAGAAATTAACTTTATTCATAGTTTTTTCAGAAATGAGTTGATCCAAAATTCCTATAAATCATTAATAATTTCAGCACTTAATTTAAGTTTGCAACGCTATTTCGACAAGGAAAAATTTTCATTGCTTTTCGATGTATTTGGGCTGGAAATTGAGGAATTAAAACAACGTGCATTGGTTGGCTTGGTCATTGGTTTTTATAAGTACGATTCCAGATTACCTTTTTATTTATCAATTATTGGGCGTTTAAAATTAGTTAACGAAGATTCAGGATTTAAACAAAACCTTGAACGTATTATTGTTCAGTTTATTAGAAGTAAGGAAACGGAAAAGATTCAGAAAAAAATTAAAGATGAGATAATTCCTGAAATGATAAAGATTAGTCCTAATTTGAAAGATAAAATGAACCTCGACAGTTTAATGGAGGAAGGACTTTCGGAAGATAAAAATCCGGATTGGGAAGAAATTTTTATTGATTCGCCGGGATTGATGAATAAAATGGAAGAGTTTTCTGAATTGCAAATGGAAGGTGCCGATGTTTTTATGGGATCATTTTCAATGCTAAAAATGTTTCCATTCTTTAATGAATTTTCCAATTGGTTTATGCCTTTTTTTCCCGATAATCCAGATATTACTCAATTGTTTATTGATGGCGACCAAACAAACACTCGATTTGTGGAGGCCATTAATAGTGCTCCAATTTTATGCAATTCAGATAAATATTCGTTTTGTTTGAGTATTCAAAATTTGCCAAAGGAGAACCGTGAGTTTATGGCGGAAGGAATGAATGCAGAAATGAGTCAGTTTAATGAGTTACAAGATGATGAGGAACTAAGCGATCCAGGAAAGAAATCGGGTTTTGTGTCCAATCAAATTATTCAGGATTTGTATCGTTTTCATAAAATTCATCCCAGAAAAAACGATTTTGAAGATATTTTTAACTGGCGTTTCGATTTTCATAATAAAATTGTGTTGGGCGAAATCTTAAAAGAGGATGATAAAATGTTACGGAATATAGCTGAATATTATTTTTCTAAAAATCATTTTGAAGAAGCTGCAGAAATTTTTAATTATTTACTTGGCAGCGATAAAAATGGTGAACTTTATCAAAAATTGGGATTTTGCTATCAAAAATCGGGCAATTTTAAAAGTGCATTGGATGCTTATAAAAAAGCAGAATTATTTGGTTTAAATAAACTATGGAATTTTAAGAAAATTGCACTTTGTTATCGGAATTTAAAACAAGCTGAAAAAGCATTGGAGTATTACCAGGAAGCAGAAAAATTGGATGAAAAAGATTTAAATGTTCAGCTAAATATTGGACACTGTTTGTTGGAATTGGGCCAATTCGAAAATGCCTTAAAGTGCTATTTTAAAGTTGAATACCTGACTCCCGGAAATAAAAAAGTTTGGAGACCAATTGGTTGGTGTTCGTTTGTAACCGGGAAAAAAGAACAAGCGGAGAAATATTTTATAAAGTTATTAGATGATGAACCGATTAAACATGATTTTATGAATATGGGGCATGTTCAATGGAGTTTGGGAAATAGAAAAGCAGCGTTAGAATTTTATAAAAAATCAATTGCTCAAAAAGATTTTACCGAGTCAGAATTCTTTGATGTTTTTGAAGAAGAT
>Ga0307988_1001893_pt1 | contig 10994 bp, 7 predicted proteins | sample EllFjometagen183_FD_203166 | JGI IMG/M metagenome (GOLD analysis project Ga0307988, IMG submission 203166) | Marine microbial communities from Ellis Fjord, Antarctic Ocean - #183 | ecosystem: Environmental > Aquatic > Marine > Unclassified | place: Southern Ocean | collected 2014-10-08 | reverse complement strand
TTATGTCTGCCGGTTATCCAAAAACAAAACAGCGCCTCTCAGATACGGAAGCAACAATATTCGAGGTTGATATTTCAGAATATGCAAAGATTGATGGCGGTTTAACCTGTCTGTCTTTGAGGTTTTAGCAAAAATTCAATATAACTGGAGGGAATGATGGTTGTTATTAAAAACCGTGAACAGATAGAAAAGATGCGGAGGGCGGGAAATCTCGCAGCTCAAGTGTTGGTTTATATCGGACCTTTTGTTAAGGAAGGTGTCACCACCCAATATCTGAACGATCTTTGCGAAGAATTTACCCAGAAACATGGTGCGATTTCAGCTCCGTTGAATTATCACGGATTTCCAAAGAGTATTTGCACGTCAATTAATAACGTCGTCTGCCACGGGATTCCTTCCGAAAACGATATCCTCAAGAATGGCGATATTGTCAATGTCGATGTTACTGTCATCCTCGATGGTTACCATGGCGATACCTCCTATACTTTTCTGGTTGGTGATGTTGATGAAAAAATACAAAAGCTGGTGCAAAGAACAGAAAAAGCCATGTACCGGGGGATTGAAGCAATTAAGCCGGGGAAATGTTTATTTGAAATAGGTAAAGCCATCGATAAATATATCAGCAAGTTTAATTATTCTATTGTCAGGGCCTACGGTGGACATGGTATCGGCAAAAAATTCCATGAAGATCCTCATGTCCTGCATCACTATAGCCCGGAGAATAGAATCCGTCTGCAGGAGGGGATGATCTTCACCGTTGAGCCTATGATTAATATGGGGAAAACCTATGAAGTAGAGACCTCCCTGGCAGATGGGTGGACTGTTACAACTGTAGATGGAAGAGTCAGCGCACAGTTTGAGCATACAGTTCTGGTCACTTCTGAGGGCGTTGAGATTTTGACCAAGGTTTAGTGGACATCGTTTGAGAGCGGGGTAGGTGGGGATTTTCTGCTTAATCCACGGTTATGTATTTTACATACTATTTAGAGTTTAAATATAGAATTAAAGGTCGGAGGTAAAGAATATGGCAAAATATTTAACTATGGGAGTGGTTGGTAAATCACTAAAACAAAACGAAAAACGAGTAGCAATTCATCCGGAACATATTGAGCGGATCCCCAAGGAATTACGTGAATTGATTACTTTTGAGCAAGGATATGGGGTGAGGTTTGGTATGGATGACGACACCTTAGCCAAACTCACATCAGGACGAGTTGCTTCCAGAGATGAAATATTGACAGGGTTTGATTGTGTGTTGATGCCCAAACCTTTATTTGCAGATTTGGATCAAGTTCAAGATGGTGCAATTGTGTGGGGTTGGCCACATTGTGTACAGCAGAAAGATATGACTCAAATATCAATCGATAAAAAATTAACTCTTATCGCTTGGGAAGAAATGTTCACCTGGAATCAAGCAGGTGGTAAGCAGATGCATACTTTTTATAAAAATAATGAGATAGCAGGATACGCTGGTGTAAATCATGCCACAAGTCTAATTGGAACGACCGGCAATTATGGGAAAACACAAAAAGCAGTGGTGCTGGGCTATGGCTCGGTGAGTCGGGGGGCTATTTATGCTTTGCAGGGTCAAGGATTTAAAGATATCACGGTCTATACTGATTTCCCCGCAGCAGAGGCAAAGGATAAATTGCCCGGTATTCCATTCAAACAAATAAAAAATGATGATTCAGGAAATATGGTTGTCGTTGAATCTAACGGCACAACCCTTCCCCTTTCGGAAGCGTTATTAGATGTGCGTATAATTGTTAACGCAGTCCTTCAAGATGTTAGCAATCCAAAAATGTTTATACCCGCGAAGAATGCAGATAAACTGATGCAAGGCGCTATTATTATTGATATAAGCTGTGATGAAGGAATGGGGTTTTGGTGTGCTAAACCAACAAGCTTTAAGGATCCAATATTTGAAGTGAATGGTATATTTTATTATGCAGTCGATCACAGCCCAAGTTGGTATTGGAATTCCTCCTCATGGGAAATTTCAGAAGCATTGCTTCCATATTTACCAATAGTTCTTGGGGGAACCATTGAATGGGAAAAGAATACAACTATTTCCAAATCAATAGAAATAGATAAGGGCGTAATTCAGAATCCGAAAATCCTCTCTTTTCAAAATCGAAAGAAAGAGTATCCACACCAAATTTTCTAGGGGGCCGGCTCTGATAGGGAAAATGTTAATGACTCTCGCGCTATGCAGTCTTTCGAAAAGGAACGATTTAGAAATTTAAATACGCAAGGAACTAACGCAATAAATTATTCTATTAGTTTAATTTACTTAAGCCAATAGATAGTGGTACTGTCAGCGTATGGATGATTATGACAATTTACTCAACAAGGGGATAAGTGCAGCAGAGGCTGGTTCGTACGATGAAGCATTAATAGTTTTAAGCCAAGCCGCTGAACAGATTCAAAGCCCGATTGTCAGAAGCTACAGTGCTTACTGCCAGGCAAAAAGCCACGGGAAATTGGCTGCTGCTGCCCAGATATGTCAAGAAAGTATTACAAGAGAACCTCACAATTCTACCCACTATTTAATCTTGGGTCGTATTTTTTTACTTGCTAGAAAACGTTTGAAAGCGATTAAAACGTTTCAAACGGGGATCAAAATCAGCCCAAACAAGTTAATCGTCATAGAATTGAAGCGGTTGGGGAAAAGGAAGGCCTCAGTCATTACAACGTTAGATAGAGACCATCCTCTTAATCGTTTCCTGGGAAAGACTTTATCAAGGGTTGGAATAAGATAGAAAGTCATAGTGCTGTAAATTATTTTGACAGTAATGCGAAGCGGAGACAGAAATGGCCCCGCTTTTTTTGTTCTAAAAGGTCTAAGCTTTGACACCATAGTGAACTCCGTTTTTGATTGCGGAGACAGTGAGATAAAGGCTTGAAAATGGGCCGGATGGAAATCGTCAGAAGTTTTATTGACTATAGTTAGTTATTACTAAGTCTATGCTTGAGATTGTCATCCGCTTGAGTGATAATCATGGTTCCATCAACCTCTTCTGGGCAGGTGAAAGATGAAATTCACAACATCTTTTTTACAATTTTCGATTATTATCGGACTGGTATTTTTATTGTCAGGCTGTCTTGTTTCAGCGCAGGGAAAGCACGGTGGGATTATCGTTGCTGAGGATCCTGTCCCTAGGCCAACAGCTAAAAAAACAGGTCCGCCTGCACATGCTAAAGCCCACGGACATCGGGCTAAATATCAGTATCATTATTACCCTGACACTAGTGTTTATTATGATACCGGACGGAGTGTTTACTTTTATCTCAACTCATCAGGCGCATGGAGAATGACGGTCTCACTGCCACGATCATTACAAATCAGATTGGGCGACAATGTCACTATCCAGATGGAATCAGATCGGCCTTATAGTGAGTATTACCAGCATAAGAAAAAATATCCGTCGAAAAACAAGAAAAAACACAAGAGGAAGTAAAACGCTCGTGAGATAGCAACTGCGTCATTTAGGGATAAATTGCGTAGATTCGCGTCGTCAAAAATCAGGAATGATTTTTTTCGAACAGATTCTTGAACTAATTTACCCTACTCTTAAAAGTTGTTACATGTGACAAAAGTCGTCGGAGCATTTCCGACGGCTTTTTTGGTTTAAAAGGTCTAAGTTTTGAAAATCATACGCCCATAATATGTTGGATTCTGGTGTACGGCGATAATTATCCTGTCCGGTACCGCGTAACAATCTCCTTGAACATATGAACCGCAAAATTCCCGATCAAAAAACCACAAACTATTTAACCTTGACTCCCTGCGTGCGGAATAAGATAATCTCCTATAATTAGATGCTGCTTATATGCAAATATTTATGTAAGTCGAGAGCCTATGTAGGTAGTTTTTATTAATAATCAGCAAATTGGCAGTTTTTCCACGTAAGGCATGACTATGAGTTTTTTAAATCTGGGATCAATCCGCAAGAATCTGGCTTTACTGGTTCTTCTGACTGTGTTACCTGCCATGGCGATTCTTTTTTATTCCGGAATGGAAGATCGGCGAGATAGCATCGAACAGGCAAAGAATGATGTTCAGTTGATAGCCCATACCATGGCTCAAGTGCAGAAAGATGAGACTCTCTCTGCCCGGCAGATTCTTTCAACGCTTGCTATTATGGCTGAAGTTCATGATCTAGATATCCAGGAAAGTAATGTTATCTTCAAGAACATCATGAGAAGAAATCCTCATTATGGGAACATCGTCTTATTGGATTTAAATGGAAACGTTTTAGCCTCCGGCATCCCATCTAAGGGGGTTAATCTTGCTGATCGCAAACATGTCCGTGATGCTTTAAAAACGAAAGAATTTGCCGCAGGTGAGTATATCATCGCTCGAGTTGGCGATTTGGCTCCGGCATTCCCCTTTGCTTACCCTATACTTGACGCAACAGGAACACCCAAAGCTGTTTTAGCCATAGCCATTAAACTGTCAGGTTTTCTCGATCTATATCACGAATCACAACTCCCCAAAAAATCCTATATTGCCGTAACCGATCATCAGGGTGTCCGCTTGCTTTACTCTCCAGCAAAGGCAACCAACCCCATGGGAAAACCCATCAAATCCAGCAATTGGAAAATCGCCAGAGATGCGCAAGGACCTGGGATCATGACATCCCCTGGCTCTGACGGAGCGATGCGGATAGCCGCCTTTGAGCAAGTCCGCCTCAATGACAATGCTGCCCCCTATATGTATGTCTGGGCGGGCGTTCCTGAAGCTTTTATCCTTGCTCCAGCCAACACCATTTTGGTGCGTAACTTGTTTCTTATGTTGCTGGCAACAATAGCGGCATTTTTTGTTTCTTGGAGCCTTGGTCGGAAAACGCTCATTACCCCGATTAATAAGTTGATGAGCATGACAAACGAGTTTGCCAAAGGGAATTTTGAAAATCGCATTGATCAAACCGACAGCATCAATGAATTTGAAAGATTGACCACCTCTTTTCATGATATGGCGGAGTCTCTGTCTATAAGTCAGAAGAAACTGCAGCAGAGTGAAGATCGGTTCAAGCACCTTTCTGGTGTAACCTTTGAAGGGATCGTTATTCACAAGGAAGGGCTGATTTTCGATGTTAACGAGTCGCTCACAAAGATGTTTGGCTACACAGGTCAAGACCTCATTGGCAGTAACGCTGTTGAATTACTCTTTCCCATTGAATCCCACCCGACATTGCATGAGAATATTTCAAAATATATCGCTACTCCCTATGAAGTTATGGCAAGAAAAAAAGACGGGACGTTGTTTCCCGCAGAGATTGAATCGAGGAACATAGAAAAAGGGGATGAATATTTTCGGGTCACGGCAATAAGAGATATCACCGAACGTAAGCAAGCAGCAGAGCAATTGCGAGACAGTGAATTTAAATTTAAGCTATTTGTTGATCATACCCATGACTGGGAATCCTGGACCGATTCTGCGGGAAATTATATTTATATCTCTCCATCTTGTGAACGGGTGACCGGCTATAGCCAAGATGAATTTAGGACGAACCCACAACTATTGTTTGATCTGGTTCACCCTGAGTACCAAGAAGCCGTTCATCAGCATTTTATAGATAAAAGCAAACAACAGATACCAACCCATTCCTTGGTATTTCCTATTGTTACCAAGGCAGGAGAAGAACGCTGGATAGACCATCATTGCAGCCCTGTCTGTGATGAACAAGGTCATTATGTGGGTCGACGAAGTAGCAACCGTGATATCAGTGAACGCAAAAAGGCTGAATCGGCATTACTTGAAAGTGAAGCTAAGTTAATTAGTGTTTTGCGTTCAGCTCCAGTTGGCATTGGCCAGGTCAATAACCGAGTTTTCATTTTTGTCAATGATCAGTTTGCTACAATGCTCGGATATACTAAGGATGAATTGATTGGCAAAAATTCTCGCATTATTTATCCCAGTAACGCAGAGTTCGAGCGAGTCGGAAAGGACAAATATCAGCAAATTCAGGAAAAAGGGACCGGCAGTATTGAAACCATCCTGAGCAAGAAAGATGGAACTTTGATCGATGTTTTTATGAGTTCAACGCCGGTAAATCAAGAGGATTTAAATCAAGAAGTGACGTTTTCAACCCTAGACATCACCGAGCGCAAGCAAGCAGAGCAAGATCACTTAGAACTCGAAATCCAACTACGCCAGAAATTCAAAATGGAGGCTGTTGGAACCATGGCTGGGGGTATTGCCCACAACTTCAACAACAATCTTTCCATTATCCTTGGTAATGTCGAACTCTCACAGCTGAAAGCCAATAATCCTGAGATCAATGGATTGTTGAGTCATGCCAAAATTGCCATCATGCGTTCCCGTGATCTTGTCAGTCAGATTATGACCTACAGTCGCACAGGAAGTCATGCGAAAGCTCCACTGCAATTACCAATCATCGTTGATGAAACCCTGAAGCTTTTAGGTGTAACGATTCCCAGCACGATTCAATTGAATCAAACCATCAGTCCTGACAGTTACCACACCACTATTAATGCTAATGCCTCCCAGATTCAGGAAATACTCCTGAACCTCTACGGCAACGCTGTTCATGCCATGGAAGAAGAAGGGGAGCTGAATATCATTCTTGACGTTGTTGAACTGGCAGACAAAGACTTTCCCGATATGGATGATAATAAGCCTGGTCGCTATGCCAAAATCAGCATTCAAGACAGCGGTTGTGGAATGGCGCCAGAAACCCAAGAAAAGATCTTTGATCCCTTCTTTACCACCAAAGAGCTGTATGAAGGGACAGGTATGGGACTGTCTACAGTTCAAGGAATTATCGACCAACATGATGGTCTGATTAAAGTGAGTAGCACCCTTGGGAAAGGATCCACCTTCGAACTCTATTTCCCGGTTATCGAACAATCCCAAACTGTAGAACCAACACCAATCAACGAAGATCTACCCAAGGGATCAGAAAAAATCCTTTTTATTGATGATGATGAAATGTTGGCCACCTTAGGAGAAATGATGCTCTCCGAAATGGGCTATCAAGTCACAATGATGACGAATAGCACCGAAGCCTTGAAACTCTTTGCTGCCAACCCCGATCAGTTTGATCTTGTCATCACCGATCAGACAATGCCTCAGATAACAGGCAAAGAACTGATTCCAAAACTTAAGCAGATCAGACCTGACATCCAGACCATTATCTGTACCGGATTTAGCAGCAAAATGGATGAAGCAGAGGCCAAAAAACTCGGAGCTGATGCCTTTATGATGAAACCGCTGGATCTTCCTGTCCTGCTGCGGACAATTAGAAGGATACTGGACGGGGAGAAGGAATAGTTGCCGATAAATCACCCGGATTTGATATTTCAAAAATAGTAAGTTCTACAGAAAAAGTGAATAAGTTGAGTTCGAGAAGATCATACGTGAGCGACTACAGTTGAGGTGTTAGCGAATAAAAAACTGCTCAAATTCACCCGTAGGTTCTTCCATCTCAATATTTAAATCATCCACACGGGCGAGTTCTGGGCCATCTTTACACCATTCGAGCACTGATTTGACGGCGGACTCTTCACCTTCAAAAACGGCTTTAACCGAGCCGTCTGGATTGTTGCGACACCAGCCGGACACTCCGCATTGTTCTGCTGCTTTCTTCGTGCTCTGCCGGAACCAGACCCCCTGAACTCTTCCGGTCACTCGGACTTCAGCTCTCACTTTTGTCATGCTTCAACATCCTGCTCGATCAGTTCAAGAAAATCGCTTTCGCTGAGAATTTTGATTCCCAGCTGTTCGGCTTTCGTCAATTTGCTCCCAGCTTCTGCTCCAGCAACAACGTAGTCGGTTTTTTTACTCACCGATCCGCTGGCGCGACCTCCCTGAGCTTCAACCAGTTCTGTCCCTTCTTTTCTGCTAAAACGCTCAAGACTCCCGGTAAAAACAAATATTTTCCCTTGAAATTTGTCTCCGCTGATGCGTTCTTCTTTCTGTGGATTGACCCCAAGTTCATGTAGGTCTCTGAGTAATTTCTGATTGTTCTCAGCATTAAAGAAATGGACCAGACTATCACTGACCTGCGGGCCAATTTCGTGGAGTGCAAGAAGTTCATCAGTGGTTGTCGCTGCCAATCTCTCTAAGCTATCAAAATGGTGAACGATGAGTTTAGCCAGGTGTTTGCCAATATGGCGAATACCAAGGGCATAGATGAAATTTTCCAGTGGGCGTTGTTTGCTTGCTGCAATGGCTTGCAACAGCTTATCTGCAAGCTTGTCTCCCATGCGATCAAACTGAAACAGATCCTCCCGTTGTAATCGGAATAGATCGGCAATACTGTTGACGAGTTTCAGGCGCAGAAGCTGATCAATCTGTCGATCACCAAGCCCTTCAATGTCCATCGCTTCACGGGAGCAGAAGTGTTTGAGTGATTCTTTAAGGCGAGCCGGGCAATTGAGGTTCTGGCAGCGCGGGACCACTTCGTTTTCTTCACGGATCAGCGTTGAAGCACAGGCCGGACACAGTGATGGTTCAGGGATCAGCTCTTCATTTCCGCTGCGATTTTCGGTAACGGCCCGGATAATGTCAGGGATAACATCGCCAGCTCGTTCAACGATAACAGTGTCACCAATGCGGACATCCAGCCGGGCAATTTCATCCCAATTGTGGAGACTGGCACTGGAGACAGTGACCCCGCTGACATTGACCGGTCGCAGGTTGGCTACTGGGGTGACTGCTCCGGTTCGACCGACCTGCAAGCGTACGGATTCGAGGATGGTCTGTTCCTGCCGGGCTGGAAATTTAGCAGCGATCGCCCAGCGGGGAGTACGGCTTTTCTCTCCTAACTCCTGCTGCAAAGCAAGGCTATTAACTTTGACCACCATGCCATCAATCTCGTAGGGGAGTGTTTCCCTTATTTTTTGCAGTTCAGTGTAGCGGGAGATAACGGCTTCTATATTTTTTGCTGCTTGTACAATTGCTAGATTAACTTTGAATCCCCATCGGCACAGTGCTTCTAAAAGCTGTTGGTGAGTTTGGGGCATTTCCCCCGATATGATGCCGATACCATAGCAGCTGATTGTCAGTGCACGGTTGGCGGTCAATTTAGGATCAAGCTGACGCAGGCTTCCAGCCGTCAAGTTGCGAGGATTGGCAAAGGTTGCTTCCCCTTCTTCGCGACGTTGTTGGTTTAACTTCTGGAAGGCTTTTAGTTCCATGTAAACTTCGCCACGGACTTCCAGTTGATCTGGAAAATCGTTTTGCAGTTGTAATGGAATGGAACCAATCGTGCGGATGTTCTGGGTGATATCTTCGCCGGTAATACCGTTCCCCCGTGTTGTTCCACGGATCAATTTTCCTTGCTGGTAGGTCAGGGCAACTGCAACCCCGTCCAGTTTTGGCTCGCAAAGGTATTCCAGATCTTCAATGCGTGAGAGAAAGCGTTTTACCCGAGTATCAAAATTTCTCAAATCTGACTCATTGAACGCATTCTCTAGTGACAGCATCGGGGTGGCATGGTTTGCGGGAGTAAAGCCGCTTAAAGGAGCACTACCAACGCGCTGAGAGGGCGAGTCGGAAGTCACCAGCTCGGGATGTTGATTCTCAATGGCCAGGAGCTTGTTTAATAATTGATCGTATTCAGCATCGGTAATCTCTGGCTGGTCAAGGGTGTGGTAGCGATAGTTGTGGTGATGGAGTTGTTGAGACAGTATTTGATGTTGTTGCCGAGGCGATTTGAGAGAATCAGAGGCCATTGTTAAATTCTTTCTGTAGAACCGAAATCGTGAATAAATCGACCCGTATTATGTTGATCAATTTAGCGCAAAGCAAGCACTTTCACTTTGTTATTGTTTGAGTTACACTCCGCCAAAATTATTTTGATCTTTTGGAGCATAAATGACTGACGAAATAACGTGGCGCCTGTTGGCTTTGCTGCTATTGCTAATCCTTTCCGGATTTTTTTCCGGCTCAGAAACTGCGTTGCTATCTCTCGATAAGTTGAGGGTCCGTTTTCTCCAGCAGAGACAGCGCCACAATGCTGACAAGCTCGCCAGCCTGTTAGATAATCCTGACCGACTCCTCGGTGGGATCTTGATTGGCAATAACCTGGTGAATATTGCTGCCTCGGTTATTGCAACCGGGCTTTTTGTGAGCTATTTTGGCGAACAGGGTGAATGGTTAACAGTGTTGATTTTGACCCCCATCCTCCTTATTTTTTCTGAGGTTTGCCCCAAAACATATTCCGCTCAATATCCTGAAAAAATGTCCTTTCTGGTGTTGCACCCCATTCGTTTTGTTGTCTGGATTCTTGCGCCGGTTATTTTTGTGGTGTCTTCAATTTCCCGGTTGATGACCAGTTTGATCCGCCAGAAGAATGCTGAGAGCTTTTCTGTTTCTGAGGATGAAATTAGAGCGATGATTGAAGTCGGGGAAGAGTCAGGATCTGTTGCGGCGGAACAAAGGAAAATGCTGCACGGGATCTTTGATCTGACAGAAACCCGTGTGCGTGACATCATGATCCCAAGGACTGAAGTGACCGGTGTCGATATCTCTGCTAATTTTCAAGAGGTTCTGACTATTGCCCGAGAGGCACGTCATTCACGTTTTCCGGTCTTTAGTGAAGATCTTGATACTATTATTGGGGTGATACACTCAAAAGATATTCTCGGCTATGTTGGCCAATCGGAACAATTTTCTCTCAAGGAGTTATGCCGCAGCCCCTATTATGTCCCTGAGTCAAAGCGGATTGGTGTGTTGTTGCAAAGTTTTCGTAAAAAGCGCGAGCACTTGGCGATTGTTGTGGATGAATATGGCGGAATGGAGGGGATTGTTACCCTCGAAGATGTGGTTGAGGAGATTGTCGGTGAAATCCACGATGAATATGATATCGCAGAGGTTGGTTTTAGGGAGTTGGGGCCCGGGCATTATTTGCTTGATGCAGTTATGCCGCTACGCGAGGTAAATCGACGTTTTGAATTAAATCTCCCGGAAGAACATGTCACGACCCTGGCAGGCCATTTGTTGCAGATTATGGGGAAAATTC
>Ga0307988_1001892_pt1 | contig 11005 bp, 11 predicted proteins | sample EllFjometagen183_FD_203166 | JGI IMG/M metagenome (GOLD analysis project Ga0307988, IMG submission 203166) | Marine microbial communities from Ellis Fjord, Antarctic Ocean - #183 | ecosystem: Environmental > Aquatic > Marine > Unclassified | place: Southern Ocean | collected 2014-10-08 | reverse complement strand
GCCGCTGCCTGTTAACATCTCGTTTGATTTTTAACATTATATTTAAGCCTCCTTATTATTTATAAGCCAGGCTTAATGTTGCATAACGTATTGATCTTTATAAGATGGGGTTTATTTAGCGCTTACGTTGCAACTGAGGTATGGCCGCCTTTTCGCATTATCTCACCAGAGGCAAAGCATGGCTTTTCCGGTATTGATATTGATATACTTGAAAAGCTTGAGCACCATCTTGATGTAACAATTACCGTTCGGCATTATCCGTTTGCAAGAGCGTTGCAGATGATCGAGGAAGGGAGTGCTGATATCATAACCGGTGTTGCTTACACGGATGACCGGGCAAAATTTATTTCTTATGTTCCTACTTCATATTTTGATGTAAATCCGGTATTTTATACTCAGAAGAATCGTGGCATCTTATTAATGTGTATAATGACCTCTACCAATTTAAAATAGGATATTCACTTCATTCTGCATATTTTGAACCATTTAATTCTGATGCGAAACTTCATAAAATAGGTATTTCCACTGAAGAACAGCTCGTCAAAATGGTTGCGCTGGGTCGAATTGATCTTATCATTGGTACGAATCCCAACCTGGCCTATGATATAAAAAGATATGGGTTTAAAGATAAAGTCGAACAGGTTAATTTCATGCCACCTAAAACAACACCTGTTTATATTGGTTTATCAAAAAAATACGAAAATGCTCTTTTGAAGAAAAAAATTGACGATTATCTTAAGCAGATGATTAATAATGGCGAATTAAAACAAATTTTAGAACAATATCAATGATGAAATATTTACCGATGCTCACAAACAGAACAGCCATACGGGCAATAATTTTCCGGGTTGGTATCATTACTATAACAACACTTTTCGTTGTCGGTGCAAGCTTTTACATGTATACAACTTATTCCATGGTCAGCTCATTACAAGAGCAGGCGTCCCGGACAGCAGATGAGATTGCAAGCGTATTAAGTTTTCCATTATACACCCTGGATGATGCTGCTGCTGTAAACAATGCAAAAGTTTACATGACATCCGGAAGGTTATCCGGTATTCGACTTATATCGGATGCGTCAGGTGTCCTGTTTGACAGCCTCGGATCTGAGAAATCTATGATTGAGCCCATGGAAAGAAAAATTACTTATAAGGGAATGCAGCTGGGGGAAATTACGCTGATCATGGATGATTCGGGGATCAAGTCGGCCCAGAAAAGAACATTTATTATCATTTTGTTATTGATATGTGGTGTTTTATTTGTACATGCACTATTGCTTCATTCTGTCATTAAAAAAATATTGAGTAATAATTTTGATCAGATCATCAGGGGTATTGATCGGTTTAAACATAATAGTTTTGATGAAAAAATCAGAAACGTTAAATATGATGATCTTAACCAGTTGATCCTCGGTTTAAATACAATGGCAGAAAGTATAAAAAAGAATCAACTTGAAATTATCGAAAATGAACAGCGGCTCTCCATAGCACTTAAAGGTGGTAAAAGTGGTATATGGGACTGGAATCTAAAAACAGGCGCTGTTTTTGCTGATCCAAACTATTATACCCTTGCAGGCTATGAACCTTATGAGTTTTCTCCAGAATACAAAGAGTTCTTAAAGAAGGTGCACCCTGACGATATAAATACTGTCAAAGAAAGAGTTAAATCCTGTTTGGATGGTAAAACCGATGATCTCGTAGCGGAATTCAGATTCAGGCACAAAAGTAATAGTTGGATGTGGATACTGAGTTCAGGACGGATAAGTGACTTTGATGGAAATACAGCAACACGGTTTACAGGCATCCATGTTGATATATCAGATCGAAAGTCAGCTGAGCAGGAACTTTATAATTTACAGAATTATTTATCCAATATATTAGATTCCATGCCTTCGATAATCGTAGGGGTGGATTTTGATGGCAAAGTGACACAGTGGAACAAAACAGCTGAGCAGGTAACAGGTGTACCTTCAACTTCAGCACATGGCAGAATCCTTTCAAATGTATTCCCGCGAATGGCTTCGCAAACTAAAAAAATTGAAAAAAGTATTACAACCGGAGAAATACAGAGAGAGCAAAAGGTATGCCTTGAGGCAGAAGAAGGCACTCTTTATGAAGATATCACCATATATCCTTTAGTGGGTAAGGACGTTGAAGGTGCGGTTATAAGAGTTGATGATGTGACCGAACAGGTTCGTTTACAAGAAATGATGGTACAAAGTGAAAAAATGCTTTCTGTTGGGGGGCTTGCTGCCGGGATGGCTCATGAAATAAATAATCCCCTGGCCGGTATGATGCAAACTTCTGATGTTATATCATACCGTCTTGGCGCGACCATAGATCTACCTGCAAATTTAAAAGCGGCAGAGCAAGCAGGTATTACAATGGAAGCCGTCAAAAAATTTATGGATGCGCGGGATATACCGCGTATGCTTGCAACAATAAAAGAGTCAGGGAAAAGAGTTGCTGCCATTGTAAGCAATATGCTCAGTTTTGCCAGGAAGAGCGATTCGTTAGAAGCACCGCATGATTTAGTGAAACTTATGGACAAGACTCTGGAACTTGCACGGACTGATTATAATTTACAGAAAAACTTTGATTTTAAGGCCATCAGAATTACAAAAGAATATGAAGATAGCCTGCCAGAATTAATGTGTGAGGGAGCTAAAATCCAGCAGGTTTTGCTGAATCTTTTAAGAAATGGCGCCCAGGCTATGCAGGAAAACTTCCAAGATGATAAAGACCATGAGTTTATATTACGTCTGAGGCTGGAGCGTCAAAAAAATATGTTCTGTATTGAGATTGAAGATAATGGGCCGGGCATCGACAAAGAGAATTGCAAACGAATTTTTGAACCATTCTTTACTACAAAGCTGGTGGGCGTGGGTACAGGGCTTGGCCTGTCCGTATCATATTTCATTATTACAGAGAATCATGGAGGAACTATGCATGTCACATCGGAACCCGGTTCAGGTGCAAAATTTACCATATGCCTACCATTGAAGAAAGAAAACCATAAACTACTCTGACAGGATAGCTTTGCATGGCCATGGCCGGGAAACTTGTTCAGAATTTCTCAGAACTTGCTCATGGAGAAAAAATCTGGTTTTATTTTTGGTTTTTCACCTCAGATCATGCCACTAATTATTTAGTCGGCCTTTATTTGTGATTTCAAAAAAATAAAAGCTAAAATTATTGAAAAAAATAAAAAAAGTTGTTGCTTTTTTTAAACTGATGTAATACTAATTAAACAATACAGAATAAATTCCTGAAAAAAGAGTGCTAAAGGAGAGAAAATATGTCAGAGAATAAAGTAGATGCACTTATTAAAAGAATAGTAAATGCAACTGGTATAGATTCTCAGAATGATCTTGCAAAAGCAATAGGTATTAACAGATCCGGCATTACCCATGCTCGGAATAATAATAAAATTCCTGACAAATGGATTTTAAAATTATACAGGGAGTTTGGATTGAACCCTGAATGGGTTGAAAAGGGCATTGGGAAAACGTTTCTTGATTCAAATAAAGGAAGTGACTCAGAGTTCAAATATGTTCCAAAGGTTAAAGCCTTATTGTCAGCAGGCGGCGGTTCTTTTGAAACTGAGTCGGAAATTATTGATAATCTTTGTTTTAAAAAGGAGTGGCTGTCACGAAAGGGCTCAGCTAAAAATATGGTTGCAATGGAAGTTTTTGGCCACAGCATGGAGCCTGAAATAAAAGATGGAGATACAGTGTTGCTTGATCAATCCCAGATTAATATTCTTGCAGGTGCGGTTTATGCTGTAGGAATAGAAGACACTATTTTAGTTAAGAGATTAGAAAAGCACCCGAACAAGTTAGTGCTAAACAGTGATAATAAAGATTATGAACCTATTTTTCTTGATGCCGCAGACATGGAAAGAGTAAGAATTATAGGTAAAGTTATATGGAGCTCCAGGGAATACAGGTAGTTTTTTTTGGATACTATGTTTAGTTTTTTCAACAAAAGGTTAATAAATGCAATTAAGGAGATATGAAATGCAACAGAGAAAAAGAGAAACAAAAAATATTTTTATGTTGATTGTTCTGGGAGTATGCTGGGTAGCCGGAATACTTATTGCTGGAAGTGAGAACCCTTATATGCCATGGTTGAATTTATCTGGTTTGATGCTGAATGGAGTTGCAAGTTATCTATTGTGCAAAATTCCTTATTTGAAACATTTTTCTGAGTGTTAAGAGAGATTCGTCTGTTTAAGGCTCTTCATGAATGGGTACACTTTTAAATGAGCTTTTTACAGGTTCTATTATTCTGGTGGGGCGCCCGGAAGGCATTTGATAATTTTTTAATTGTTAGTGGGTTTCTTTACAGATTTTACATTCATGGCAATCTTTGATAGGGCAGGGTAACGTGGTCTTTGCCTGCTCTGCACGTTTATATTCATTAATGAGAAAACTTTTTTTCAGACCAGTATCTACAATGTCCCACGGAAGATCAGAATCGATAGGCCATGTTTCATAGATGACTGAATTAACATAATCATCATTTTTTTGCAGCGTTTTTGCCCATCCTTGTTTATATGCCAGCTCAATATAATCAGATCCTCTTCTATCCGCTCTTGAAAGAAAAGAATTTATTTTTGATTGTTTAAGGGATTCCATTTTAACAACAACATTAGGAACTTTTCTTAAAGAATCTTTTATCAGTTTCATTCTGTTTTTAAGGGTTTTATCCCTGGTAAAACCATGCCATTGAAAAGGGGTTGAAGGTTTTGGAATAAATGGGTTGATACTGACACTGATTGTGCCGATCTTTTTTTTCTTTTTGGACGCGTTAAGAAAGACTTCTTTGATTTTTTTTATTAATATTATGATTTCATCAATATCTTTATCAGTCTCAAAGGGGAGACCAATTAGAAAATAGAGTTTAAGATTTATTATTCCGGCATCAACAAGGTAATCTGTACATTTTAATATTTCATCTTCTGAAATGTTTTTGTTAATTATATCCCTCATGCGTTGAGACCCGGCTTCAGGCGCAATTGTGGCAGTTTTAATTGAAGACTTGCCTATTGAACTAAGCACATTTTTACTTAAAAGATCTGCTCTAAAAGATGAGAAGGATGGTAAAAGTTCTAATTCCAGGGCTTTTTCGCAAATTTCATTAATATCCGGATGATCAGATACAGCAGCACTTACAAATCCTATTTTTTTTGTAAGCTGACTTCCTTTTTCAATTGATTCCATAATATTTTCTTTTGAATAAAACCGTGGCGGCCTATAGATAAATCCTGCGCTGCAAAATCGGCAACCGTGTGGGCAGCCTCGTGCTGTTTCAATGAGGAAAGTATCTTTGAAACTGGTGTTCCTGGTTAAAATAGTGCTGGTAGTTTTATAATTATTTAAATTATCAACATAACCCACTTTTATTTTTGGGTCTGCAAAACTAAACTTGGGTTTAGGAGATGATAAATATTTTTGATCAACTTGGATAGTTTCGTAAAATGAAGGGATGTATGCAAAAGGTAATTTTTCAGCAAGTCCTTTTAAAACATCTTTTTTAGAATTAGATTCAATATAGATATTGAAAAATTGTTCAAGATAAGTTTCAGCTTCTCCAAAAAGGATGCAATCCATAAATGGTGCAATGGGCTCCGGGTTTAAAAAACAGGAAAAGCCCCCTGCAATCACCAGTGGATGGAATTTACTTCTACCTGATGATCTCAGAGGGATCCCTGCATCTTGTAGGAGTGGTACAAGATTAACGAAATCATTTTCAAAAGATATTGAAAATGCGACTATATCAAAGACCGAAAGCTTGGTTTCTGACTCCAGGCTGACCGTTGACCCTGGTTTTTTATTATAAAAAGCACGTTCACAAGAAATATTTTCAAGGTCATTAATTAAAGCAAACAGAGTCTGAAAACCAAGACTTGACATTCCTGCCTCGTATGAGTTCGGGTACACGAGGCAGACTTTTACAGCTCCCTTCCGGCTGATCTGTTTATAACTCTGTTCAGTTGCTAAAAGGTCTCTGTTGTTAGTAACCTTTTTGCTACTTTTTCTCATTCATTCTCAATCTGCTTTCCTGCGGAGGAAAGTTGGAATATCTAAATCTTCCTTATCATATGTAAAATTATTAAAACTGTTTGTGATATCAGCTCCTACTGCTTTTTTAATAGGGGTTTCAAATTCGTTCCAGTTTGCGAGCTCTTCCTCTGTAGGTGTTCTTACTCTGCCTGAAACCCTTTCTTGAGTTGACACAGATTTTTTAGCGACCTTTGCATCAAATTTATGGATGTTTGTATTCTCAAGATTCTCTTCCTGATTAATTCCTGTCGCTACAACAGTTATTCTCATTTCATCACCCAGGGAATCATCAATTGCCTGTCCCCATATAATTTCAGCATCATCACCAACTTCCTGATAAATCCGGTCTGAGGCCTCAGTCATTTCATCCAGAGTAAGATCGCTGCTGGAAGTAATATTGAGAAGGACCCCCTTAGCTCCTGATATTGAAATATCTTCAAGAAGTGGATGGGAGATTGCTTTTTCAGCAGCCTCAATAGCACGGTTATCACCGCTGGCAAAACCGATTCCCATAAGTGCATTCCCTGCTTTGCTCATAATGGTTTTAACATCGGCAAAATCCAGATTTACAAGACCGGGAACCATTATTAAATCAGTGATGCCTTTAACTGAGTGATGAAGGATTTCATCTGCTTTTATAAACATATCAAGCATTTTTGCACCCTTTGGTGCAATGCCTCTAAGCCTGTCGTTGGGTATGGTAATTACTGTATCAGTGATACCTTGAAGCTCTTCAAGACCTGCCAAAGCCTGTTTTTCTTTTTTCTTTCCTTCGAAAGAAAAGGGTTTAGAAGCTACGGCAACTGTGAGTATTTCCAGCTCTTTGCAAACTTCTGCAATTACGGGAGCGGCGCCTGTGCCTGTACCACCGCCAAAACCTGCTGTGATAAATACCATATGACTTCCCTGAAGTGCATCACGTATTTCATCAATATTTTCCCGGGCAGCTTCTCTACCTATCTCTGGGTTTGCACCAGCACCAAGACCCTGAGTTAATTGAGGCCCAAGCTGAATTTTTGTCTCAGCCTTTGAATTGCTAAGCGCTTGTGAATCTGTGTTCGCTACAATAAATTTAACACCTTTCAGCCCTGCTGAAATCATGTTATTAATTGCGTTACCGCCTGCACCACCAACACCAATTACTTTAATTTTTGCTGTGTTTTCATTCTCTACATAAGAAAAAGTCATTATTCCACCTCCAAGGTTAAAAAAAATTAAAAATTAATAATAATCATTAAATTATATCCTTAAACCATTGTTTCATGCGTTTTAGGATTTTTGAAACACTGTTGTCACCTGCTTCTTTAAAATTGTGACTTTCAGTTGCCTGACTCCCAAATATGACAAGCCCCACTCCGGTTGCATACATTGGGTTTTTTACAATATCTTTTAGTCCGCCGATTTGGTTGGGTACTCCAATTCTAACAGGTGCATTAATTACAGATTCTGCTACCTCGGCAAGCCCGTCCAGAACGACAGTCCCTCCTGTTAAAACAAATCCTGATGGAAATGAGTTTTCAAGAGCATTCTTGTATACTTCCTCTTTTAGTAAAGAGAAAATTTCTTCTATTCTTGGCTCTAAAATTTCTGCAAGAATATTTTTTGAAAGTTTTTTAGGTGGTCTTTCACCAACACCTGGAACTTCAATTGTTTCACCCCTGTGAATATTTCTTGCAAGGCAGGTCCCGTGCTGAAGCTTAATTTTTTCAGCCTCAGTAAGTGGAGTTCTTAGCCCGACAGAAATATCATTTGTGAGATTGTGTCCGCCAAGAGTAAGTTCATACGTGTATTTGATATTATTATCTTTGAAGATTGCAAGATCTGTTGTTCCACCACCAATATCAGCAAGAGCGCAACCCAACTCTTTTTCTTCGGTGGTTAAAACAGCTTCGCCGGATGCTAATGATTCCAGGACAATATCACATACTTCAAGGCCTGCTTTGTGGCAGCATTTAACAATATTTCTTACAGCAGAGACAGCTCCGGTAACAATATGAATTTTGGTTTCAAGTCTTACTGCAGTCATCCCAATGGGGTTTTGAATTGACTCCATGTCATCCACAATAAATTCCTGGGGAATGATATGAATAATTTCTCGGTCAGTTGGAATAGCTACAGATTTTGCAGCATCAATTACACGATCTACATCTGCCTGCGTAATCTCCCTTCCCTTTATTGCAATTAGACCGTGGCTGTTATGGCCCTGAATATGATTGCCTGCAATTCCAACAAAAACAGATGAGATCTCACAATCTGCCATTATTTCGGCTTCTTCAACTGCTTTTGTAATGGAGTTAACTGTTGCCTCAATGTTTACGATTGAACCTTTGCGTAACCCTGTTGAAGGGTGAGACCCCACTCCAATAATGTTTACTTCTCCTTCAAAAATTTCTGCTACAATTGCGCATATCTTGGTAGTTCCAATATCAAGACCTGCTACAATATTTTCGCTTGCCTGCATTAGGCACCTCCTTTTGTTAAATTATGCAGAGCATCTTTATCTTTTGATTTCACAAGCACGTTCTCTGGATCATAAAGATCAAAGGTGCATATTTCCTTGTTTACTATATGGTTATTAAAATAATTAGTGATCTGCTTCGCTTTAAGCGCTTTTATAAGAAATTGGTTAAACCCTAATTTTATTTGCATTTTATTATTGGCTATACTTGTTTGAATCACGATACCCATATTTTTATCTGCCCGGATTTGCCGTATTTTGCCAAAGTCATTCATTGCAAGAACTTCTAATACAGAACTAAAAAGCGACCCTTTAAAAATAAAATTTTGTTTTGTCTCATGAAGTTCAAGACCTGTAATGATAGGAATATCGCTAAGGTTATCTGTAACAGAATCAAATTCTTTAAAAGGTTTTCCCTGGCTGTTGATTAATATGTCTGCAATGTTTTCAAATTTAACTATTGCAAGGGGAGTTTCTTCATTTACATCAATTGTTAGTCTGGAGGGGAGTGCTCTCTGAATGGCGGCACTTTGAATCCATGGGTGATGTACAATTCTTTTTTTGAGTAAAGAAAGGTTCAGAGAAAGTATATTGTCATTTTTATTTATTTGGGCAAGATCAATAATCTCATTATTGTTAATTCTATTATTCCCATTTATTTGAATTTTCTTAATATTAAAATAAGTGGACTGCATGGTGAAATCATAAACATATATAAGCGCAAGGCTTGTCAGGCAGAGAATAATGATCATAATAACAGGTTTAGAGATAGACAGACTGCTTACCGCTTTTTCTGTATCTTTTTTATATCGGTTTTTTTTCACTATTGCTCACCTTTTATTATTATTTCAGTCTCAAGTTTTACCGAGAAAAGGGAAAAGATTTTCTCTTCAACAAGTTGTTTGAGGTTGATAATCTCTTCATAAGTGGCGTTTCCACTGTTTAAAATAAAATTTGCATGTTTTTCTGACACCATTGCATCTCCGACTTTTTTTCCTTTCAGACCAGCCATGTCAATAAGTTTCCCTGCAGGATCACCACTAGCTGGGTTCTTGAAAATACAGCCAGCACTTCTGGAAGATAATGGCTGAGTTGATTTTTTCATATTAAGGGTCTGCATATGTGTTAGTCGAATTTTATTTATATCCCCGGACTGTAATAATAATGAAGCTTCAAGAATAAACTGGTCATTGAGATTGTTAAGGCTTCGATAGGAAAATTCCAGATTGTCTCTGCTGATTTCAGAAATATCCCCACTATTATTAAGTGTTTTAATTCCTGTTAGGATTTCAGAAATAGATCCCTTTGGGGTGCCTGCATTCATGGCAACGGCTCCGCCAATTGTGCCGGGTATGCCAGCCGCCCATTCAAGGCCATGAAGGTTGTTTTCCATGGCATATTGGCAAAATGATGACAACCGTGTGCCTGAAGGCGCTGTTAGTGTAAATGTTTTTGGCCCGGTTTCTTTTTCGGTTATTTTCTGGGTGAATTTTGAAGTTGAAATAACAAGACCTCTTATCCCTTTGTCACTGATCAGGAGGTTTGTACCATTTCCGGTTATTGTTACATCAATATTTAATTTGCTGGCAGTTTTCAAAATATCTATGAATTCGTTCTGGGACTCGGGTCTGGCAAACAAGTCTGCAGGGCCGCCCACTTTCAGAGAGGTGTGGTTTTTCATTGATTCATCGGACAATAAATTTATAATACCTTTAAATCTATTTAATAAGTCATTATATTTTGCTGTATCTGCCATTACCTTTAAAGGCTCTCCAAGAGTTTTTCACCAAGGGTGTAAATATCACCGGCACCCAGAGTCAGAACAAGATCATCTTTTGAAATAGTTTCAGTAACAATTGTTAATGCTTTTTCAAAATCATCAGCATAAAATACGTTTTTGTGTCCATGTGCTTTTATGCCTTTTTGAAGGTTTTTGGAATTTACATTTTTGATTTCTTTTTCACTAGCTGCATAAATGGGAAGAAGAATTAAAATATCAGACCTGTAAAAAGATCTTGTGAAATCATCAAACAACTCTTTTGTCCGTGTGTATCTGTGAGGTTGAAAAAGAACAATGATTTTTTTGTCTGGATAGCATTCTCTGACTGCTTCTAATGTAGCAACTATTTCTGTTGGGTGATGGCCATAATCATCCATGACCAGAACGCCATTTTTTTCTCCTTTGATTTCAAGTCGCCTTTTGACGCCTTGTATTTGTTCCAAGGCTTTTTTAATAACTTTAAAATCAATATCAAGTTCTAACCCTGTTGCTATGCTGGCCAGTGCATTTGAAACATTATGCTTTCCTGCCAGGTTAAGGCTTATTTCACCAAGAATTTCTTTGTTGTGAATAACAGTAAAAAAGCTTTTATTATTTTTAAAATAAATATTTTTGGCCTGAAGGTCTGCCTGGGCAGTCATTCCAAATGTTGTGTACCTCACGTCAATACGGGGGAGAATGTTTTGAACATGCTCGTTAT
>Ga0307988_1001891_pt1 | contig 11006 bp, 7 predicted proteins | sample EllFjometagen183_FD_203166 | JGI IMG/M metagenome (GOLD analysis project Ga0307988, IMG submission 203166) | Marine microbial communities from Ellis Fjord, Antarctic Ocean - #183 | ecosystem: Environmental > Aquatic > Marine > Unclassified | place: Southern Ocean | collected 2014-10-08 | reverse complement strand
AGCTGTGCGGCCATGATACCGGGGAAGATAATTATGAATGGCACTATCAGCTTGAGAATACAGGCGAAAATAATCCCGTACTGTCCCTCTTTCAAGCTTTTTGCCGCGAGCGTTCTCTGGGTAATGAACTGATTGAGCCCCCAATAATAAAAATTCGGTATCCACAAACCCAACACAAGTGCGGTCCAGGGAATGACAGGATGATCTTTAGGGAGAATCATATGAAGTTTGTCGGCATTATGCTCGAAGAACGGTTCAACTCCGCCTACAGCCTTAAAGCCAAGATACAAGGTAATTGCACCACCGATTAAGAGCGCTGATCCTTGAAAAAGGTCAGCCCAGGCAACCGCTTTGAGACCGCCCCAGGCAGTGTAGAGCGCCGCAATTCCACCGATAAGCCAGACAGCGTGGATCAGGTTCATATCAAAGATTGTATGAAGCGTCAGCGCTCCGGTGTAGACAACAGCAGCAACAGTTACAAAAACATAGATGACGACCATGTAGACAGCCATGATAGCTCGTGCAGCGCTGCTGTAGCGGTATTCGAGGTACTCAGGAATAGTATAAATTCCACTCTTTAAGAATTTCGGGAGAAAGAACAGGGCAACTATAACGAGTGTGACCGCCGCCATCCATTCGTAACTTGCAATCGCAAGGCCTGTGCTGCCTGCGCCCTGACCAGACATTCCCACGAAATGTTCGGAAGATATGTTTGCTGCAATAAGTGAGAGACCAATCAATGGCCAGCTTAAGCCTCGCCCGGCGAGGAAGAAATCCTCACTGGTGGTTTCCTTGCGGCTCTTGTACAGACTGGTTCCAATTGTAACAGCAAAGAACGCGAAGAATATCAGCAGGTCTAAAATATTAAGTTCCATGCAAAAACTCCCGGAGTATGTGAATGATTTAATTAGTTTCGATCATACCAGCGCCGTCAGAGATACTGACAGGCCAGATTTCAGCTTTTGTACCATCAGGAAGAGAAACTGGCTTATAGTTGCTTTCAATTGCTGCCATAACAGATTTACAGGAATCCGTTTGTACAAGAGCGATGACACAGCCGCCAAATCCTGCCCCGGTCAGGCGTGCGCCTTTAACACCATCACTGTCTTTCAGAATATCCACCAGCATGTCAAGTTCATCACAGGAAACCTCGAAATCATCCTTGAGGCTTGCATGTGATGCATACAGCAACTCACCCATAAGGTCACTGTCACCGGTATCAAGCGACTTAACGGCTGAGCGCACACGGTCATTTTCTGTGACAACATGTTTCACACGCATATAAACCGTTTTCGGGCAGTCAGGTTTAAGCAGAGGGAGATCGCTGACCGCGACATCCTGAAGCGTTTCTATTTTGCGTTCGGGTAATATCTGTTGAGCGATAGACAGTGCCTGTTCGCATTCTTTACGGCGATTGTTATATTCAGAATCAACGAGGCCGCGACGTTTCTTCGAGTCGATAATAAGCCAGTCACAACCATCGAGGTTAACGGGGATTGTCTGGTAGGAAAGGTCGTTACAATCAATAAAAAGGGCGTGATCTTTCTGTCCCATGCGTGATATGAATTGATCCATTATTCCGCAGTTCATACCCACAAATTCATTTTCAGCTTTCTGACAGAGTTCAGCGGCAAGAGTATCCTTTATTTCAAAAGCGAAAAGAGCCTCCATTGCAGTCAAAACCGCAGTCTCAAGAGCAGCGGAGGAGGAGAGGCCGGAACCTATCGGTACTGTCCCGCCAAACACAAAATTGAAACCGCCGATCTCATATCCGGCTTTTCCGAGTACATCGAGAACACCCAATACATAACGAAACCAGCCGATCTCATGAGCGGGATCATAGTTATTTACCGTACAAGCCGCTTTTCCTTCGAAATCGACCGAATATCCCTCAATGACATCACTATTGCTTTTGGAGGCGGCAAAAATAATGTTACGGTCGATTGCAACAGGCAGTACGAAACCACCGGTATAATCGGTGTGTTCGCCGATGAGGTTAACCCGTCCGGGCGCCTGAGCGATTACATCCGCCTTCGTGCCGAAAAGCGCTTCATATTGTGAGCTGACTATTTTTAGAAGTGAGGCCATTATTTATCTCCATAAGCATTGGGATGTTCCTGTTTCCACTTCCAGGCTGTCTTGATGATTTCATCAAGCGATGAAAGCTTGTCGCCCCAGCCGAGAGCAGCTTTTATTTTTGCATGTGAGGCAACAAGAGACGCAGGGTCGCCCGGCCGTCTATCAACAATATCATAGAGGACTTTACGGCCGATAACACGTGCCACAGCATTGATAACCTCAATAACAGTGAAGCCGTCACCGCTGCCAAGATTGAAAGCATTACTTTCATTGCCTGCTGCAAGGTATTCTGCTGCCATAAGATGCGCCTGCGCTAAATCCTTCACGTGGATATAGTCACGAACACAACTGCCGTCATGGGTATCATAATCAGTACCAAAGACTTTCAGTCGTTTCCCGGCGAGAACAGCATTAAATATGAGTGGTATCAAATGGGATTCAGGATCATGAGCCTCGCCACAATTACCATAAGCGCCACCGGCATTAAAGTAACGGAGGCAGACAGAGCGAAAGGCGTAGGCAGTGTCATAATCGCGGAGAACCTCCTCGATCATGAGCTTGGTTCTGCCATAGGGATTGACAGGTTTAAGCGCTGCCGTTTCAGTTAACGGAACTGTTTCCGGATTGCCATAGACTGCTGCTGTGGAGGAGAAAACAAGCTTATCCACACCTGATTTTCTGAGATTATTGCAGTACTGAACTGCTTTCAACACATTATTTTCGTAATATTTGGCAGGGTCCAGAACTGATTCACCGACTTCAATGAAAGCCGCGAAATGCATGGCAACATCAACACCATTTTTGCAGGCGCTTTGCACAGCCAAAGGATCTGAAATATCTCCCTCGACAAATGCAGCATCCGGGTGTATTGCGTCGCGATGCCCTTTAGAGAGGTCATCAAGGACCGTGACCGTATGACCGGCCTCAACAAGTGTCTTGGTCACCACACTGCCGATATATCCTGCGCCGCCAGCAACTACTGCCTTCAACCTTTTATTTGTTTCTTTCATACTATATCCAATTTTATTGACGGTATTTATAGTGTATGTTACTTACAGAACGCAATGATTCAGCTGATTCTTTTGGCAGCGACGGATTGATAATATTGCCGCCACCTGTTTCAAATCCCGCCATGTATTTCAACTTGTCATGACTTCTCAGCGGGGGACAGAATTCTATATGGAAATGCCAGGGTGCAGGATCGATATCATCACCGCACGGAGGATTTCGAAAAAGCGTAATATTCGGGAATGACATTTCAAAAAGGTTGTCATAACGGATGAGCATTTCACGGTATATCATTGCCAGAGAAGACATTTCATCAGATGTCAACTCAGTAATTGAAGTGACATGGCGACGTGGCATAATGTGAACCTCAAAGGTGTGACGGGCAAATCCTGGTACAAATGCCACACAATGATCGTTTTCAGAGATTATTCTCTCGGCTGACTTCAGTTCCTCAGCCAGGACATCGCAGAAAAGACATGTGCCGCTTTGTGTTAGATGGCTGTCGGCATTTTCATATTCAGTGCCAAGTATCCTTGGTACAAAATCAGAAGCGTATATCTGACCATGTGGATGGGGATTTGAGACACCGATTATTTCACCCTTGTTTTCAAACATGATGACATTCTGAATTTCCGGCATCGCAGAAAGTTCCGCATACTGTGACTGGAAAGCTTTGAGTACAGATAATATACCAGCATGGTCCATTTCTGCAAGCGTGAGATTATGCTTAGGGTTGAAACACAAAACCCTACAAATGCCATGCGCCACCTCTGCAGGAACATGAGGGAGTGAACGGCCCTCAGCAGAGCTCGCCATAGTCAGGGAAGGATAATCGTTATCGAAAACATAAACATCACTGTAGTCTGGATTGATTGATCCTGCGGCGCGCTTTACTCCCGGACAGAGATAGCAGTCAGGATCAAATTCCGGTTTTTCTACGGAGCTTTGAGAGACAACTTTACCGCTCCAGGGGCGGACAGCAGTTGTAGGGGCATAAATAACCCATTCGCCGAGATAAGGATGCCAGCGTTTGAATGAGCTGCGGCTTTCGTTTTGTGTCATGGTCATTCCAATTTATTTGCATCACGCCTATCTTTTTATTACATATACAATTAAATAAATGTAATAATTCGCTGTCTGACTTGCAAGTGAACAGATAGGAAATTAACACAAACGGAGGAATAGTGCGTAAAATAATCGACATGCACAATCACATTTTCACCAGCAAAGACGAAATCGGCAGATATGCTGAAAATGCGGCGAAACTTGGTATCGTAAAAATTGTTGTTCTCGGTCTCGAATGGCCGGGCACAAACATGTCCACAAATGAGATGCTTCTGAATGCACATTCTCAGTATCCTGACCTTTTCGTCCCCTTCGCCGGAGTCAATATGTGGGAGGATGTCAATGCAGATCGTATCGACAACTTGAAAGAACAGGGCTTTGTCGGGCTGAAGTTCATTTTGCCGCCTGAAGAATACAATTCCGAACGTTTTTATCCCTATTATGAACGTGCTCAGGAACTCAAAATGCCTGTTCTCTTCCATCTTGGCATCATATCCCGCGAACCGTCGATGAAATGCCGCGTTGATAACAGTCTTATGCGGCCGGTCTTTCTCGACACAATTGCGCGGGACTTTGGAGATCTCACTGTTCTCGGCGCTCATCTCGGCAATCCCTGGTATGAAGAGGCCACAATGAGCGCACGCTGGAATCCCAATTTGTTTTTTGATCTCAGTGGCTCAACACTGAAAAAGAAGTCAGCAGAATTCCTGAGCGAACTTTTATGGTGGAACGAAAACACTGAGTACGGCTCTCCGAAATGGTCAAACGCCTGGGATCAAATCGTATTTGGCAGCGATGTGTTGCCTGAAAAAATGGGGGATGTTCTCGCAGACTATGAGAACGTATTCGACAGACTTGATTTGTCAGAAACTCTCCGTCAGAAAGTGCTTTATGATACCGGTGCGGCGATATTAGAGGCTGCTGGTGTAGAGTTGTAGTACTCTATACATAATTATTGGTTGCAAAAGCCGCAAAAACTGGAAAGAGGAAAAATTCCCCTTTGTCACTGCGTGACATTTCCCCCTTTGTAAGGGGGAAGGGGTTGTCCTGCTTTGGATAGTTTCTTCTTTTTGTCGTGTGTGTTGGAACCATACAAAAAAATAAGGAGAGATCCGTGTCAGATCCCATATTCCAAAGTCTTATAGACAGAATCCAAGAAGTTCAAAACTCCCATAAAGACTCGACGAATGACAACGCCATGCTTTCACTCGACTGGGAATTCATCTTTCGGGATTTTGATGGTTGGACAGTTCTTTATTGCTCAACGCGAGGGAACACAGATGGTTACTGGATTAACCCTCGACTTTGCCCCAAAGACGCTATTGATTTCTCAAAAGAAGATTTGCCTACTGTATCCGCAGCAGCATATGGAGATGTTATGAATGGCGACAAGCATTGGCTTGAACCATGCTGGGGCAAATTCGAGGATTTTGATACATCAGAAATTCCGCTGTTTTTTAATCGCTTTTACTCTGGGAGACGAAAAGGAGAAGAGAGCTACATTGAGTTTAACCAGTTGGTTACACATCTCTTAGAATTGCATTGGTCTAAAATCAAAAAGACTTATTGCAGGCTTGATGCGCAAGGTAATGAAATTGAAAAGATAAAGAGGATTAATCATGATAACCTCAAGTTGATATTGATTAGAAGAAAAACGCTGGATAGATTGCTTCATCTTGGCGATTGGGTATTAGCTCGATATTTTGAGTTTACGCGATCTAAAGGTGAATTTTCTCCATTTAATCCAATGACTACTAAAAAATGTAAATCATCAAAATATAATGCTGAATATAATTTAATGATACGCGATGATTATGTTCAGTTTCGAGGAACAGAAATTGTTCGCGCTAAGACGCCAAAAGAAAAGTTGCTTTCTTGGAAAATTAGTGATGATGAAGAGGAAGAAATAAAATACGAAAAGTTTGCATTTTATGATGCTAAAAACGAAAGTTTTCGTGAAAATTATTCTCTTGACCCAAAGGGTTTTGATAATGGAACGACCAAAAATGATTTGCCAATAGATTTTAGTCCGATATTTTTCAACGCTGAAGTTTTAGATAAGTATAATTACGATCCAGACAAATATGAAATAACAGAACGTTCAATTAGCTGCCGAGGTGGTTGGTATTTAGATAAATTCCATAAAAACGATTACAATCAAATTCATGTTTATGCTATGCACCTTGCACGCTTACCTTATAAGGAACAGCGTCATTGGGCATTACACAACGAAAAACCGAAAGGTGGTATCTCAAAAAGAGCTTATCAAACAGATATTGAAGGGAAATGGCCTGATGAGGGTGAACCTCTGGAAAAACTTAAAGACGCCCTTGAAAAACTTGGTAGGCTAAAAGAAGGAGAAGATGGTCTAACTATATGGTCACCCAAAGGCGGAAGCTGGGAATCAGCCAGCAAAGGGCTTAATTATGTGACTACTGAAAACTCTAACGCATGGGATAATTTCAACATTGCATTGACCAATACAACCATTGAGGGCTTTCAAAGCAACACACTCAAAACAATTGCATCTTCATATGGAAATAATAATAAACAGCTAGGTTCTCTTGGATTTATAAAAGTTATTTTGGAATCAACAAACAATCAAGATCAAATACCATTAACTCATGAAGTTTTAAAAGGTCTACAGTATTGGCGAACACATGGAAAAGCGCATGGATATCATGAAACGCCAGAAGGATCTTTGATAGAGGATGCAAATAAAAGATTACAGGATGTCATCTTAGCAATAGAGACTCTAACTGAAATATTTGGCGCATTGGATATTCCTTCTATTGAAAAGTAAAACTATCCTCCTGCAAAACGCCCCTTCCCCCTTACCAAGGGGGAAATGTCACGCAGTGACAAAGGGGGATTTCTTTCATAAACAAAAAAAGAGCCACCCAATTGGGCGGCTCTTTTTTTTAATGCCAAGTGACAACTATTCCACGCGTTCGCTTGCGGGAATATTGACAACCATAACTGAGCATTGACCGAAAGTATCTGTCTTTTCATCGCTATGCTCGACAAATGCGCCGTTCCAGAGTATGAACAGGCGTTCGCCCGTATCATCCAGTTTGATTGAGAATGTTCCGCCGGGAGTATAGCCGTATTTATCCATGAAATAAGGGAACATGAAGGCGAGAACCTTCTTCACACCGGTTTTCGTATCATATTGAATAACAGGCGAACCCTCGGCAAAACCGTGACCGTGTGCGCCGGGACAGTAGTAGACGTAACGTCCACTGGGGCTCCGCTGCATAGAGGCTGTATAGGTCTCGTTGCCAGCCCAGTTACGGCCTTTATCGATAACTTCTTCTTTCTCAGGATCAAAGGCGAAAAGCTGGCCGCCGTAGGTGATACCGTAAAAAAGGCCGTCCGGGCCACGGTGAGGTGTCTGAGAACGCATCTGGTTGAAGCCGCCTTTTTTCTGGCCGCGTGAACCGGAGATACTTTCAGCCGGGACATGACAGTCAAGCTGTGTGAAACGGTTTGTGAAGGGATCGTATTTGATAAAATGCCGCTGTTCATCATCTTTGTCACGATTGGTGGTGTAGACCATACCGGTGACTTCATCAATCATGATGGCTCGTTCCCACCAACCCATACCGTCAGGGAGATAACCCGCCCACTTCGTTTTCTGCTCATTGATATCCCATGCCAGAAACTCACCGAACATGCCGACTCCATACATGATTCCCCGTTTGGTATCGACACGGTGGTATGGCCATGATGCCCGTTTCATCGGAACACCATAATCAACGATATCACCAGTTAAAACATCATAGCTCATGATGTGGCCACCATCATAGCCAGTAGCATAATCCTCTTCGTCAGGTTCTGAATACTTGGCCCAGTAGGTGCAATACCAGAGATGCTGACTGTCTAAATGTTTGCTCTGGTAGAAATCCAACCAGCCGTGGATTTTGCCTTCTGAGAATTCAGTTGTTTTGCGGCCCAGCACTTTATTAACCTCTGGAAGGCATTTAACGGTCTTTGTCTGAGGATCGTACTCGACAAGGAGAATTTTGGCATCATACTTACCATGATCGCCGACAGATGAATAGAATTTTCCCGTTCGGGTATCAAAATTAGCCTGCGACCAGTTAGACCAGGGGCCGGGCTCATTTGATATATTTGACTTTGATTTTACGGGGCTTTCGCCAAGAAACATGGGGTCAACTGGTACGACGGCAAACTCAACTTCAGGAGCTTCTTTTGCTATGACATATTCTGTGCCCGCAAACGCAGCAACGGATTCAGGCGGAACAAGCATTTTCTTGTCTTTGTCGACAACAACTTTTGCCGAATAGAGAAGTTTGTGAGTATCGAGACGTTCTGCAACTTCTTTTTTCTCTTGTTCCGCGGGGCTTGGAGCAACTTTTCGTTCGACAGTCTTAACACCCTTGTGAAGAACACCGTTTGGGCCAACTGTTTGTGAAAATGCCTGAGTTGAAAGCAGGCAGACAGCAAGACCGGCGGTGATAAAGAGTGGCGCCATGGTTTTTCTCAGCTGCATGTTTCCCTCCTTACATGATTTGTTAGTAATTAAAAGTAGTGTATGGTTGAAATCAATAATTGAATTAGCCCTGTACGACAAGCAAGATACTGAGTGCACAAATCAATAAGAAATGAGCCTCAATGCTATTAAGCCTCTATATTCATGTTATTTTTTATTGTAATGCTTTTCAGTTTTCATCTTAAAAATGGACTTTTTAATTTCAAATATCATTTCCTGCCGCGCTTTCACCCGCAACATAACCCGTACTCCAACAGACCTGAAGGTTATAACCACCTGTCGGCCCATCAAGATCGAGAACTTCTCCGGCAAAATACAAATTGGAGATGAGTTTCGACTTCATGGTCTTGGAGTCGATTTCTTTCAGTGACACTCCACCGGAAGTGATAATCGCTTTCCGAAACCCCAGAAGCCCTGTAACTGTCAGTGGAAATTCCTTAAGAAGTAGACGAAGCCTTTTTCGTTCGTCCTTGGTGACAGAATGTCCCTTTCTGGATATGGGAATTTTTGTAAGATCCAGCATAACGGGAATGAGCTTCTGAGGAAGGAGGCCACCCATGATATTTCCCATATTTTTGTTGCTGAACTCATCAAAATCCCTGAGGAGTCGTTTATCAAGCTTTTCAAAATCCAGCGCAGGTTTGAAATCAATCTTGAGAGTTACATAACCCTTTGCTAATAATTCGCCGACAGCTTTGCTCATATCAAGGATAATCGGCCCACTCACGCCCGTGTCAGTAAACAAAGCCTCGCCGAAACGTTCATCACGTTTTTTATTATCTTGAAACGCAGATATCTTTACATTTCTCAGACTCAAACCCTCAAGCTCACGAACCCACTTCTCACGTGTAACCAGAGGAGTGAGGGAGGGCGAGGGTTTGACAACAGTATGCCCCAATGCTTTCGCCCAATTATAACCGTCACCTGATGAACCAGTCTGCGGATATGAGAGCCCACCAGTACAAATCATATAATTACGGGCTGAGATTTTTGATCCGTTTTCAATAGTCAGATTTTCAATCCTGCCATCTTTTACGCTGATCTGTTTAACACGGCATTGGTCATAAAACTTGACATTGTTCTCAGTGCAAAGCCTGAGTAACAGCTCCTGAACATCCTTCGCGCGATTTGACTCTGGGAAGATACGTCCCCCGCGTTCAACTTTTGTCATAACACTATTTTCATGGAAAAAATCAATTGTATCATCAACACTGAATCGATGCAAAGCAGGAATCAGAAATTTGCCGCTTTTTCCAAATTGTTCTGCAAAGTCCCTGATGTCGCGTTGGTTATTGGTGATGTTACAGCGCCCTTTACCAGTTATCATAAGCTTGATCCCTGCCCGGTCGTTTTTCTCAATGAGCAGAACCTTTGCACCGCACTCTGAAGCCTTAATAGCAGCCATCATGCCTGCGGGGCCAGCGCCAATAACTGCAAGGTCGAATGTTGTATTTGTCATAAACTAAAGCTTTCTTTTGTTTACAGTGATTCACGTATGATTTTAAGAAACAGAATATGTGGCTTAGTAATCAAAAATAGTATCTGATGTCCCAAACAAGAATATCATTTATAATTTATATAAGATTACTTACTTACTATAGTATATACAATCAAAAGTAAAATATCTATTGTCAAATAAAGGAAAATCATAGAATTTAATCAATAATATGATGATTAATCTTGCTTTATTTGCCATAATGTGCGATATATATATGATTTCTCAGGGAAAAACTTTTTTTCTTTTATAACTTTCAAACTCTCGTATCTGAGGAGGTATGTATGCAGAACCACAAGAAAATGATTGACGGCAAAACCGTCTTCGCACTCTCAACTGTCTCGCTGCTTGCTGTTTTGATTGCAGCAATGACACTTTCTGGTTGCGGTCAGAAGGCTCCGGAATGGAAAGCGGTTAATGACAAGGTCATAGCAGACGAAGGTGTCAGTACACGCGAACTGACTGTTGAAACTGAGACCAATATTGTATCAAACCTGCCTGACGGCAAGGTTGATGTCCGTGCAAAACTCGCCACAGCACAGCTTGCTGACGGTGTCATGGGCAACATGTATTGGGGACGCGGCAACATGGTGAACTTTGTCACCATGACAGCCAATTCCGAAATCCCGACACAAACGCTTGGTTCAGAGCGTATCATGGTTATGCTCAAGGGATCCGTTGAGCACCTGGTAAATGGTTCCTGGGAGCCAATGCTTGGTGAAGAACCTGCCTACCTGTATTTCTTCTCAACAGGCTATGTTGGATACCGTCATTGCCTCTATCTTGAAGAAGGTTCAGAATACGGTGTTCGCGCTGGAGCCGATGGCGCTGAATTCATTGAAT
>Ga0307988_1001890_pt1 | contig 11010 bp, 7 predicted proteins | sample EllFjometagen183_FD_203166 | JGI IMG/M metagenome (GOLD analysis project Ga0307988, IMG submission 203166) | Marine microbial communities from Ellis Fjord, Antarctic Ocean - #183 | ecosystem: Environmental > Aquatic > Marine > Unclassified | place: Southern Ocean | collected 2014-10-08 | reverse complement strand
ATCAGGAAGACATGTTTCAGTTGACGCCCCATTTGTGGATGGCGAAAACAATAGTCTTTTGGATGTTTTGGTAAATAGCGATTCACCAAACGCTGACCGTGCCCTTATGATGGAATCACTTGGAAAAGAGATACACCGTGCATTAGCAACATTGACAGAGCGTGAGACCGACATTATTAGATTGTTTTTCGGTATCGGTTGTCAGGAAATGACACTGGAAGAAATCGGAGAACAATTTAAATTGACCCGTGAAAGGGTGCGACAGATAAAAGAAAAGGCTATCAGACGGTTGCGACATACATCACGAAGTAAATTATTGAAAACATATTTGGGGTAATTATAAGATTACCTTTTATCCAAATTCGTCATAAACTATAGACGGAATTGCATCGTTCTTGCATCTTAAAAATGGTGTCTTACGATGGTGCTGAAATTGATTTAATTGAAGAGAGAGATGGGCAAATTCTCGCATACGAATATAAATGGAATCCAAAGAAGAAAAAAACAACTTTACCAAAAAGTTTTGCTTCAAAATATCCGGTTGCCGACTTCAAAGTTATTAGCAAAAATGATATTCATTTTTTCAAGATGTAAGATGCAGGAAACCTTATGGTGAGAAGCACAATAATAAATTTTTTCATTTCAAAAAAAAACGCCACCTGTCCGAAGACAGATGGCGAAGAATTATCACTTTCCCTTGATTAGTTTTGATTTACATCACAACAATAAAAATCATTCTATTTTATAAGTTCAACACTTCGTTTAACAAATTTATCGAGGTCGGCTCCTTTTAGCAATCCGTTGGCAAGCAAAGCTAAATCAACCATTTGATTTGCCAGTTTATTACCCTTTCCGAAAGCGGTAAGTTTCTCACGTTTTGTCTCTTCTAATTTTGCCAATCCCTTATTCAGATCTTCCAATTTTTCTTTGTCGGCTTGTGGAATTTCCTCATCCTTTTTACCTTCTTTAGCCTTCTCCAAAAGCTCGACTTCTGATTTTTGAACAGTAATTTCGCCAAGCAGTTTTTCTAATTTAGTTCCCAGTTTTTTATCTTTTGCATCAATTATTTTTTTAACCAATGGATGAGCAACGTTCACTACCAAATTCAAACTTTCAGGAAAATCACCATACATACTCATTCCACCTTGCGCGGCACTCATATCTTTCATTCGGCGCATAAATTCATTGCGCGTAATTACTATCGGGGAACCAGTTTCGCCTAAATCCTGGAAATCAACTATGAAACCAAAATCTTTATTCTCAGGGCAAACAGCCTGAAATACTGGAGACAACTCCTCTTTTTGTTCGAAACTCAGCACCTCTTTTGAAGTATCTTCCTTTTTAATCAGGTTTTCAATCACATCCGAGTCAACACGCACAAATTTTTTGTCGCTAAAGTTTTGCTCCAATTTATTAATTAAATGAGGTGCTAAAACATCATCCAGAACTATAACATCGTAACCTTTATCTCTGGCGGCTTCAACAAAAGTAAATTGCTCGTCAACATTAGTTGTATATAAATAAATAGTGTTTTTGTCTTTGTCTGTCTGATTTTCTTTTACTAATTTTTCATATTCTTCCCATGTAAAATAATTCCCTTCTGCATTTTTCAACAAGAAAAATTTAATGGCGCGGTCGTAAAATTTCTCTTCCGACAACATTCCATATTCAATAAATATTTTCAAATCATCCCACTTACTCTCAAAATCTTCACGGCTTTCTTTGAAAATCTGATGTAAACGGTCGGCTACTTTTTTGTTAATGTGACTACTTATCTTTTTCACATTCGAATCACTTTGCAAATACGAACGCGAAACATTCAATGGAATATCAGGCGAATCAAGAACACCATGCAACATGGTTAAAAATTCAGGAACAATTCCTTCAACCGAATCGGTAACAAATACCTGGTTACTATACAATTGAATTTTATTTTTCTGAACTTCAAAATTATTTTTGATTTTTGGAAAATAAAGAATCCCTGTCAAGTTAAACGGATAATCAACATTCAAATGAATATTAAAAAGTGGTTCCTCTCCCATTGGGTATAATTTCTGGTAGAAACCTTTGTAGTCTTCATCTTTTAAATCGGCTGGCATTTTTGTCCATGCCGGTGCCACATCGTTAATCTGATTGTCCTCATCAGTAACAACTTCCTGTCCGTCTTTCCATTCTTTTTTCTTACCATAAATAACCGGAATTGGTAAAAATTTACAATATTTGTTTAGTATCTCAGAAACTTTAGAATCTTCCAAAAATCCTTTTTCTTCGTCGCTGATATGCATTACAATATCAGTTCCAACTTCCTCTTTTTCCACTTCGTCAAGAGTGAATTCAGGGTCTCCCTTGCAACTCCATTTTACACCTTTTTCGCCCTCTTTATACGATTTTGAAATAACATCAACCTTATCGGAAACCATAAACGAGCTGTAAAATCCAAGCCCAAAATGGCCGATAATTGCATTGGCATCATCCTTATATTTATCCAAAAAATCGTTTGCTCCCGAAAAAGCTATTTGGTTGATATATTTGTCAATTTCTTCAGCTGTCATTCCAATTCCATTGTCTGAAATAGTAATTGTTTTTGCATCGCTATCTAAAGTAACTTTAACTTTTGCATCGCTTACATTGCCTAAATACTCACCTTTCGATGATAAAGTTTTTAGCTTTTGTGTGGCGTCAACTGCATTCGAAACAATTTCTCTTAAAAAAATATCGTGATCGGAATAAAGGAACTTTTTAATAATCGGAAATAGATTTTCGCTGGTTACGCCAATTTTACCTGTTTGCATGTCTTATATGTTTTTAATTTAATTTTCAATTTACGCGTGGCTATTTTCAAACAACATGCCATTCCAATATTATGACTTATTGTCATTTCAAAAAATTCAAATAATGTTAAAACTGACTGAAAACTGATTTATAACCTTTTTTTTATTCAAGCAAAGTCGCTTAATTTGTGCATTGTTATAAAAATGTATTTATGGACAGTTTGGAAAAGCATTTCGAAAAATTCAGGAATAATATTGTTGGAATAGATCAGGAATTTGAATCTCCGTATGGAACTCAAAAAATTATTTATGGAGATTGGATTGCCAGCGGCAGATTGTACCAACCTGTTGAAGATAAAATTACCAATGTAATTGGACCTTTTGTTGGGAATACACACACTGAAACCAGCGAGACTGGAATTCGAATGACACATGCTTACCACAAGTCACACAAACTGATAAAAGAACATGTAAATGCCGGATCAAAAGATGCAATAATTACGGCAGGCTCAGGATTAACGGCTGTAATTAACAAGTTCCAGCGAATTCTAGGATTAAAATATTGTGGGAAGATATCAGGCAAAGGATGTATTGCAGAAAGAGAGAGACCAGTGGTTTTTATTACGCACATGGAACATCATTCCAACCAAACATCGTGGTACGAAACTAATGCCGATGTTGTTGTTATCGAGCCAGGAGAAGGCTTACTCGTTGAACCGGAAAACCTTAAAAAAGCACTTGAAGATTATAAAGACCGCCCTTTTAAAATCGGATCTTTCTCAGCATGTTCGAATGTAACCGGAGTTCGCACACCTTTTTATAAACTTGCCAAAATAATGCACGAAGCCGGTGGAGTTTGTTTTATCGACTTTGCTGCTTCTGCACCCTACGACGAAATTAATATGCATCCCGAAGACCCTTTGGAAAAATTAGATGCGATTCTCTTTTCTCCCCATAAATTTTTAGGTGGTCCCGGTGCGTCGGGTGTTCTAATTTTCGATGTGTCGATGTATAAAAACGAAGTGCCCGATAATCCGGGTGGAGGAACGGTTGATTGGACAAATCGGTGGGGAAAATATAAATACGTGGATGATATTGAAGCCCGCGAAGATGGAGGAACTCCAGGATTCTTGCAATCAATTAGAGCAGCTCTTTGTTTCGAATTGAAGGACAAAATGGGAATTGAAAACATTAAAAAAAGAGAAGAAGAATTGCTTGAATTAGCTTTTAACGGATTGGATAAAATTGAAGGTTTAAATATTTTGGCCGACAATGTTCGCGACCGATTAAGTGTAATTTCGTTTTATATTGATAAGATTCACTTCAATTTAATTGTACGTATTTTGAATGACAAGTATGGAATTCAAACGCGCGGAGGATGCGCTTGTGCGGGAACTTACGGTCATTTTTTGCTTGAAGTTTCGTATGAACAATCGCAGGAAATTACCGATAAAATAAATGATGGTGACCTTTCTGATAAACCTGGCTGGGTTCGATGGTCGTTGCACCCAACCATGAAAGATTCTGAAGTTACATTAATGATTACTGCTTTAAATGACATCGTTGACAATATCGACAATTACAGAAAAGACTACCAATACGATAACCATACAAATGTTTACTGGCACAAAAACGAAAAAGGCGACGAGGAAATTATGAATCAGTGGTTTTCGCTTGATTAATTTCGAAACATTCCACTACTTATTGTTAACTTCGTATTTCATTCGTTTTCAAAATGAAGAAATACAAAACAGGATTAGTTTTAAGTGGAGGTGGAACCCGTGGTTTTGCACATTTAGGTGTAATTGCTGCACTTCATGAAAAAGGAATTAAACCCGATGTAATTTCAGGAGTGAGTGCCGGAGCTGTTGTTGGAGCTTTTATTGCCGGAGGAAAATCACCCGAACAGATTCTTGAGATTTTTAAAAAAGGGTGGTTCTTTACTTACACAAAATTACATATTCCAATCGATGGACTTTTAAAACTCGACGGCTTAAAAGAGGTCATTGAAAAAGAAATACCGGTAGAAAAAATTGAAGAGTTAGAAATTCCATTTTTTATCGGGGTTTCGAATTTGAACAAGGGAATCGCCGAATATAAAAGTTCAGGTTTGCTTGGCGAAATTATTTTGGCATCTTCGTCAATTCCGATACTCTTTTCACCAATTAAAATTGGGCGGCATTCTTATGTTGATGGCGGTTTAATGGACAATATTCCAATTGCCCCAATAAAAAACGATTGCGAGCAAATCTTTGTTTCAAATATCAGCCCGATTAATCCGAGTGCAAAAATGAATAACCTGGTTCAGATTGCAACACGCACTTTTTACATGAGTGTAAATGCAAATATGAAAGAAGTGCGTAAATATGCCACTGTTTTTATTGAACCCAAAGGAATTGATAAATTTGATATTTTAAGTCGAACTCATGCCGATGAATTATTTGAATTGGGTTATAATTCGGCTAAAAAGGCGATGATAAAATCGTTAAAGTAAAATAGAATAATTAGCTCTTCTTTTTTATTTAAAAAATTTCGACCTTCACAAAAATAAATATACCACAAATGGCAGAAACCTATTGGCTTGTAATCGTATTATTGATATCCATTTTATTTATTATTCTCGGAACCACAAGGTTTAAAATGCATCCTTTTATTGTGCTTCTTCTGGCATCGTACCTTGTGGGTGCAATGGCGGGTTTACCTCTCGATAAAATCGCATCGACCATTGCCACGGGTTTTGGAAACATAATGGCTTACATCGGCATTGTTATCATTCTGGGAACAATTATAGGAGTTATTTTGGAGAAGTCGAACGCTGCCATAAAACTAGCCGAAATAGTTCTTAAATTGGTTGGCAAACGATTTCCCGGACTTGCCATGTCTATTATTGGCTACATTGTTTCTATTCCTGTTTTTTGCGATTCAGCATTTGTAATTCTCTCGTCGCTACGAAAATCGTTGGTTGCCAAAACCGGAAAATCATCAGTTGCACTTTCAATTGCACTGGCAACTGGTTTATATGCAACCCACACTTTTGTGCCACCAACCCCCGGACCGATTGCAGCAGCAGGTAATCTTGGTCTTGAAGATCAGCTCGGAGTAGTTATTCTTTTTGGTTTGGTTGTAGCAACTTTTGCAATGTTTACCGGATATTTGTGGGCTTCGTATGTAGGTAAAAAATATACAACGGCGGAAGATGAAATCTCCGAAGAAATCGAAAACTTACCTGAGATTAAACTTCCTTCTGCAACAAAATCATTGCTACCTATTTTAGTACCTATCTTTTTAATTGCATTGCGGTCAATAGCTACTTATCCAACAAATCCTTTGGGTGAAGGACATTTTTACAACTTTTTAAATTTTATTGGTCAACCCATAAATGCACTATTAATAGGTTTTTTACTTTCATTTTCACTTTTCCCAAAATTTAATAAAGAAACACTTACTGGTTGGATAGGAGATGGGATAACTGCCGCTGCACCAATTTTACTAATTACAGGCGCTGGCGGTGCTTTCGGTACTATTTTAAAAGAAACTCATATTGGTGATACTTTGGGCAATTTATTGGCTGGTTACGAACTGGGTATTTTCCTACCTTTTATAATTGCGGCAGCCTTTAAAACGGCACAGGGTTCTTCAACTGTTGCTTTGGTGGCAACTTCAGCATTAATCGCACCTCTACTTTCTACAATCGGACTTGATTCGTTAAACGGAAAAGTATTGGCGGTTATGGCAACAGGGGCAGGTGCAATGACCATCTCGCATGCCAACGACAGTTTCTTCTGGGTAGTAACACAATTCTCAGGAATGGATGTAAAAACAGGTTATAAAACCCAAACTTTAGGTACTTTAATTCAAGGTGTAAGTTCAATGATTTTTATTTATGTACTTACATTGCTGTTCCTTTAATAAGATTGAAATAACATATTGAATTTATTGAATTCAAAAAAACTAAACCGTATGATAAAATGAAAACCAAAATCATTTTCCTAATAATTCTAACCTTATTCTCCTTACAAGGAATTTCAAAAGATAAAAAAGGAATCTTTGTCGATTTCACCCAAACTAAAAAGGTAAAAAAACTCATTCAGCAAAAAGATAAAAACTACTTACCGGCTTATAACGCGTTAATCGAGAAAGCTGAACTGGCTATGAATGAAGGCCCGTTTAGTGTAATTGATAAAAAACGTATTCCTCCGAGTGGCGATAAACACGATTACTTAAGTATGGGACCGTATTGGTGGCCAGACCCTTCGAAACCCGATAGTTTGCCATACATGAGAAAAGACGGCGAAAGAAATCCGGAAACAAGTGGCGATAATGTTGACAGAACTTCGTCCAGAAATTTATTTGCCAATGTTAATTCACTAGGCTGGGCTTACTATTTTTCCGGTAATTTAAAATATGCTAAAAAAACACTGGAATTACTTGAAACATGGTTTATTAATCCGGATACAAAAATGAATCCGAACCTGAATTATGCTCAGGGAATTCCCGGGCGTTGTGAAGGACGCGGAATTGGAATTATCGACTGGTCGGCAATAAACAGCCTGATTTCGCCAATTCAGATTTTGGAAGCTGAAAATTTAATTTCGCCAGAAACAAAAGAACAACTTTTCGCTTGGTTTGAAGAGTATTTAAACTGGCTGTTAACCAGTGAATATGGAGTTGACGAAGACGATTATTTTAACAACCACGGAACATGGTATGATGTGCAGGTTGTTGGAATTGAAATGATGTTGGGAAAAACCGTGTTAGCTCAATCAAGATTAGAAAATGCAAAAACCAAACGCATTGCAACACAAATTGAACCCGATGGAAGCCAACCCCACGAACTGGCCAGAACAAAATCGTTGGGATACAGTACCATGAATTTAAGGGGATTTCTACATTTAGCAAACATGTCTCAAAAAATTGGAGTCGATTTGTGGAACTTTAAAACAGCCGATGAACGTGGAATATACCTGGCACTCGAATATTTATTACCTTTTGCCCAAGGGGAAAAAGAGTGGAAACACGAACAATTGGGAAGCATGGAAGATGCGCTGGAAAACCTGAAAGTGGATTTTTTAATGGCTGCTGCAAAATCAGGAAATCAAGATTACATAAAAGTAGCAAACTCAATAAAATCTCAAAAAAATAATCTTGAAACTCTATTATATCCACTTCCAATACAAAAGAAGCGTCCCAATATCCTGTTTATTGCAGTTGACGATTTACGTACAGAAATAAACTCTTTCGGAGCAAAACACATGCACACTCCCAACCTAGACCGATTGGCTGACAGAGGAATGATTTTCGAACGAGCCTATTGCCAGCAGGCAGTTTGTGCACCATCGCGAAATAGTTTAATGACTGGCCTTCGACCCGATGCTTTGGGAATTTACGATCTCTATACTTTTTTCAGAACAAATAACCCAGAGGTAATTACTCTGCCACAACATTTTAAAAATAATGGCTACCATGCTGAATCGATGGGAAAAATATATCATACTGGGCATGGGAATTCCAACGACAAACTTTCATGGACAATTCCATCGTGGAGCAAGAAAGAAGAAGTAAAAAAACTAAAAAAAATTAGCAGGGGAGATACACTCGGGTTAGAAAGTGATTTTCCAACAATTAATGGAAAAAAATTACCCTGGTATTGTTCACGAGAACCAGAAAATAACATGAGCGACGCAATGACTGCAAACCACGCCGTAAAACGATTAAAAGATTTAAAAGATGAAACTTTTTTTCTGGCAGTGGGTTTTTCAAAACCACATTTACCTTTTGTTGCTCCTGAAAAATATTGGGATTTATATGATCCCGCAAAAATAGAAATTCCAAAACGGCAAATTCCAAAAGATATGCCGGAATTGGCATTGCACCAATTTGGAGAATTGCGAAAATACCACGGAATACCTGCAACCGGACCGCTGGATGATGAAACCAGCAGAAACCTGATTCATGGATATTACGCAGCAGTTAGTATGATTGACGCACAAATAGGAAAACTTCTGGACGCACTGAAAGAAAACGGACTGGACGAAAATACAATTATTGTACTTTGGGGAGACCACGGTTGGAAACTTGGCGATTATGGTGGATGGTGCAAACACACTAATTTCGAAATGGATACCAATGCCCCGCTAATGTTTTCTGTACCGTGGATGGAGAAAGGATTAAAAACAAAATCGCTTGCCGAATTTGTTGATATCTACCCCACTCTTTGCGATTTAGCCGGATTGGAAAAACCCAATCATTTAGAAGGACAAAGTTTGGTTCCCGTTTTGAAAGACCCGGAAGCAGAAGTTAACAAAGTTGCAATGAGTCAGTATCCACGCGGAAAGAGTTTGGGCTACGACCGTAAAAACGAAATTATGGGTTACAGTATTCGTACCGAAAATTACAGATTTACGCGTTGGCAGAAATACGAAAATCCGGAAGAAGTGGTTGCAATTGAATTATACGACCATTCCGAAAGTAAAACTGCCGATAAAAACCTGGCAGCCAATAAAAAATATTCAAATAAAATAGAGGAATTAAACCAGTTAATGGATGACGAACTAAGTAAATACAAAGTCCTCAAATCAAAATAAACTGTCATTATTCAACTTACATATTTTGTAATTGTACTTTTAAAAAAGGAAATCAACCAAACTTCAAAATTATACACCGCCGAGGCTATTTTATTAAATTATTCAAATGAACATTTTTGAGTTCTAAGTAGTTACATCAAATAAAAAGTAGCGATGAAGAAAATTAAAAAAGAAGAAATAAGACAGGAAGTTTTTGATTTGTATGATGAATATGCACACAATAAAATAGACAGAAGGCAATTTGTTGAAAAGTTATCTCTTTATGCAGTTGGCGGAATTACTGTGTCTTCGCTTCTTGGTTTTATAATGCCAAATTATCAGGATAAAATTCAAATTAAAGAAAACGACCCTCGATTAAATTCAGGTTTTATTGAATATAATTCTCCCAAAGGCGGAGGAAAAATAAAAGGTTTACTTTCTAAACCAGTTAATAATGATAAAAAGTTACCCGGAATAATTGTGGTTCACGAAAACCGTGGATTGAATCCACACATTGCTGATGTGGGACGACGAGCCGGACTGGCAGGATTTATTTCTTTGGCTCCCGATGCACTTACTCCACTTGGTGGTTACCCCGGCAACGACGACGACGGCAGGGCGCTTCAAAGTAAACGCGACCGAAACGAAATGTTGGAAGATTTTATTGCAGCTTTTGAATACCTGAAATCGCACCCCGAATGCAATGGAAAAATTGGAGTTGTTGGATTTTGTTTTGGAGGATGGATTTCAAATATGATGGCGGTACGAATTCCGGATTTATTGGCAGCGGTTCCTTTTTATGGAGGTCAGCCAGCCGCCGAAGATGTTCCACAAATCAAAGCTTCGCTGCTTCTGCAATATGCAGAACTAGATAAAAGAGTAAATGCCGGTTGGCCAGCTTACGAAACTTCTTTAAAAGAAAACAATAAAGAATACAAAGCTTTTATTTACCCGAAAACAAATCACGGATTTCACAACGATACGACACCACGATTTGATGAGGAAGCGGCAAAATTGGCCTGGCAAAGGACAGTCGATTTTTTCAAAGAAAAGTTATTGTAATCTTACTTCTATTAAAATATCAAAGAATCTAATAATACCAATTTATTCTTATTTTGTCATATACTAAAGGTCTAATATTAATCTTCTTATGAAAAAACATTACCAATTATACAGTTTTATTTATAGTTTTTTTATTCTTCAAAGTGTTATTTTTTTAATTATCATTTTAATACCTAATCCAGCATTTGCTCAGAATGACTCTCTTGCCGATTCACCTGAATTTGGTATAAAAGTCCGGGTTGGCGGAAGATATGACAACGTTCGGATGTGTGTAGCGTCTCAAGCCGGAGCTAAAGGGGGCCCTGCTGCAGATGTATCATTTTTTACAGAATTTGGAATTACAGACAATATGGCGCTGCACGTTGATATACCAATTTTTCGACCAATTTTATTCGGTGTAGCGTTTGACATGTTACAATTTGAGCCTTCTGCAACTTTAAAATTCCGTAAAACTTTGTCCGCCAATATTGATTATATAACTGGTCCAACCATTGGTATATCATTTCACTATGGACCTGATTATATATCAGAGAATTCCGGGATCAATCGTACAAACTCATTTTTTGCTATTGGACCGATTGTAAGTGGTTATTTTGGTGTAAAGTTTAAGCGTC
>Ga0307988_1001889_pt1 | contig 11017 bp, 10 predicted proteins | sample EllFjometagen183_FD_203166 | JGI IMG/M metagenome (GOLD analysis project Ga0307988, IMG submission 203166) | Marine microbial communities from Ellis Fjord, Antarctic Ocean - #183 | ecosystem: Environmental > Aquatic > Marine > Unclassified | place: Southern Ocean | collected 2014-10-08 | reverse complement strand
CTTGTGAAAACAATGAAAATAATTTAAAAACAATTAGCGGAAACGCAATTGGAACCACATTTTCGATTAAATATTTATCAGAAAAAAGTTTAAATTTTGAGTCAAAAATTGATAGTTTAATTTATGCCGTAAATGCATCAGTTTCAACATATATTCCAACTTCTGATATTTCTAGAATAAATAAAGGAGATACTACAGTTATTGTTGATCATTTTTTTGAAGAAGTATTTTTGAAATCAGAAAAAATTCACACAGAAACTAATGGAGCTTTTGACCCAACTGTTGGAATTCTAGTGAATGCTTGGGGATTTGGGCCAGAAAAATCAATTAATAACTTAGATTCTACTAAAATTACAGCGCTTTTAAATTATGTTGGTTTTAATAAAGTAAAGCTTGAAAATCACAAAATCACAAAATTATATCCTGAAATTTATTTCGACTTTAATGCTATCGCCAAAGGTTATTTAGTTGATGTTGTTGGTAGATTATTTGAAAAAAATGATATAAATAATTACATGGTAGAAATTGGTGGTGAAATTAGAGCAAGAGGTGTAAATCAACATGGGGAATTTTGGAGAATTGCTATAGAAAACCCAAATGAAGATGGTACGCGTTCATTTGCAACTACAATTCAGTTACAGAATGAATCTATGGCAACTTCTGGAAATTACAGGAAATTTAGAACTACTGATACAGGCGAAAAATATGTACATACCATAAATACTAAAACAGGTTCTGCTACAGAAAGTAACTTGTTAAGCGCGTCGGTTATTTCAAAAATAGATTGTGCGGAAGCTGACGGATATGCCACTGCATTTATGGTTATGGGTTTTGAAAAATCTCAAGAGTTTTTAAGAAAACATAAAGAATTGAAAGCATTTTTAATTTATGCTGATAAAAACGGAGGAATGCAAACATTTAATTCTGTTAATTTTGATAACTGATATATTAATGGATGAAAATTTAAAAAATAACACTAATTATCTATTCAACATGAGACTAATCTTTACAAGTTTTTTTCTTTTTTTCTTTTTTTTAAGCAATGCACAAATCAATTCTGACCATTCTAAAGTGATATTAATTACGCTTGACGGATTGCGCTGGCAAGAGTTATTTTCAGGTGCAGACCCTCAATTAATAAACAATAAAAAATATGTTGATGATACAACAGCATTAAAAGAGCTATTTTGGAAATCTACAGCTAAAAAAAGAAGAGAAACACTTATGCCTTTTGTTTGGAATATAGTTGCTAAAAAAGGACAAATACATGGTAATAGAACTTTAGGAAGTACCATGAATTTAACTAACGCATATTGGTTTTCTTACCCTGGGTATAATGAAATTTTAACAGGTAAATCAGATGATGAGCGAATTAACAGCAATAGCAAAAAACCAAATCCAAATAAAACAATTCTTGAAGTTGTAAATACAGATAGTCGCTATAAAGGAAAGGTCGCTGCTTTCGGTAGTTGGGATGTATTTCCGTATATTATTAATGAATCTAGGAGTAAAGTACCTGTCAACGCAGGATTTGAAGAAGCTAAAGGAGAAAACCTCTCTTCAAATGAGCACTATTTAAATAAACTTCAAAAAGCAACTCCTAGTCCTTGGAACTCAGTTCGTTTAGATGTTTTTACACATCACTATGCCCTTGAGTATTTAAAAAATAATCAACCTGATTTTATCTATATTGCTTATGGAGAAACTGATGATTTTGCTCATCATGGAGATTATGATGCTTATTTAAAAGCTGCCCATAGAACAGATTCATTTATAAAAGAATTATGGGAATTTGTCGAAAACAATCCTTACTATAAAGATAATACAACCTTTATTATTACAACCGATCATGGTAGAGGTACCGAACCCATAGACACATGGAGAAGTCATGGGAGAAGTGTTAATGGAGCTGATGAGGTTTGGTTAATGACCTTTGGAAAAGGAGTTAAACCTTTAGGTGAAATTGCTATTAAAAGGCAATTATATACCAATCAAATAGCCGCCTCTATAGCAAAATTATTTCATGTTGATATTGAAAATGCAGGAGATGAACTTGACTTTATTCTTAATGAAGATTAATTATTATATGAAAAATATAATGATGAGTAGTTATGAAGATAGGCTTATTATTTATAGCAAACTGGTAAAATTTCACCTTTTACCAAGCAGTATTTAGTTATTACTTCATTCGAAAGATTTTTTGAATAGTCTCTCTCATTTACTGTAAAACCAACAGATCTTAATCTATCAAAATAGTCTTTTCCATAAATACGAACGTGATCATATTGCCCAAAATGTTTGGCGCGTTCTTCAGGAGAAGTTATGGTGAAATCTTCGTAGGTTTTTTCTCTATCCAATTCTTGAGGGATTTGAAAAATACCCATTCCACCAGGTTTTAAAACTCTCAATAATTCACTCATTGCTTTTTTATCATCTTCAATATGTTCTAAAACATGATTGCAAAAAACAACATCATACATATTATTTTCAAACGGTAAGTTGCAAATATCAGCTTTGACATCAGCAATTGGAGAATGTAAATCGGCTGTTATATAGTCTAAATTTTCTTGTTGTTTAAATAGTTTTAAAAAGCATTGTTCAGGCGCAATATGAAGCATTTTTTTTGGTGCTGTAAAAAAAGAAGTTTCATTTTTTAAATACAACCAAAGTAATCTGTGACGTTCTAATGAAAGTGTACTTGGAGATAACGCATTTGAACGTTGCTCACCATATCCATAGGGTAAAAAGGTTTTAAAGCTTTTGCCATCAATTGGGTCAGTAAAAGTAGTTCCTTTTAAAATGAATGAAATTAGAGGGCGTACCCAATAGCTAACTTTAATAAGTATTGGTCTGGGAATTGTATTTAGTATAAATTTAAAGAGTCTTTTCAAAAGTCAAGTTTTAATAATCAAATTTCAAAATCTTCTCTTGCAGGACAAAATGTATCTGTTAATTTACAAGTTGTTAAAGCTTTTCCACTGTGTTTTACGTTGGAAGCAATCTGAACAATCATACCAGGTTCTAGAATCATTGTTTTACTTCCAACAGTCATTTCAAGTTTACCTTCAATTATTTGAGTTGTTTGTTCGTGTATATGAGAATGTTCTGGTAAAATAGCATTTTCCTCAATTTCCCAAAAAGCGATAGTTGAACTATTTGTATGAAAAAACCTTCCTTTAAAGCCTTTCATGACTTCTTTTTGTTCAATTTTTGAAATTTCTTTAAACATGGTTATTTAAAATTTGAATTTATTGTCTAAACTCATCTTCTTCATTACTCACAATTCCAAGAGCATCATATACATGCTTAAATGTAGAAAGTAATTCAGGTTTACCATTTACAATTGCAATATCATGCTCAAAATGTGCACTTGGTTTACCATCTTTAGTTAAAATAGTCCATCCATCATTTAATTGGTTAATTTGGTGAGTTCCCATATTTACCATTGGCTCAATAGCAACTACCATTCCTTCAACAAATTTTTTACCTCTTCCACGTCTTCCATAATTAGGCATTTCTGGATCTTCATGCATTACACTTCCCAATCCATGACCAACTAATTCTCTAACAATACCATACCCGTGTTTTTCACAATAATTTTGAATAGCATAACCAACATCACCAACTCTATTACCAACTTTTAACTCTCTTATGCCTGCGTACAAACTTTCTTTGGTAATTTGAAGTAATTTTTTGGTTTCTTCATCAACATTTCCAACCTCAAAAGTATATGCGTGATCCCCATAAAATCCATTTTTTAAAGCACCACAGTCAATAGAAATAATATCTCCATCTTCCATTGGCTTATCATTAGGAATTCCATGAACAATTTGAGCATTTGGACTCATACATAAGGTGTTAGGAAAATCATATAAGCCTAAAAAGCCAGGTATTGCGCCTTGTTCTCGTATAAAATCTTCGGCTAATTTATCTAAATATAAGGTGCTAACTCCGGGTTTCACTTCTTTGGCAAGCATTCCTAAAGTTTTAGATACAATTAATGCACTTTCACGCATTAATTCAATTTCTTCATGAGTTTTAATTATAATCATTCAAGCATAAAATTTGTTGTGCAAAGGTACTTTAAAAAAAAGAATTTCTAAAGTAGCGGAATTCTTTTAACTAAATTAAATGAATCGTAAAAAGAATGAGATATATCATCTTATTTTACGAATTTCTCATTATTTTTACAGTATTGTAAATTATTACTAAAAAATTTAGTTATTATGTATAAAGCAGTAACTGCAGAAGAAGCAGTAAAAGTTATAAAGTCAAACGACAGAGTTTATATACAAGCAGCAGCAGCAGCACCTCAGTCATTAATGAATGCAATGTCCGCAAGACATGAAGAATTACGTAATGTTGAAGTATGTCACTTACATATAGAGGGAGAAGCAAGATATGCCAATCCAATTTATAAAGATAGTTTCCATGTAAATTCACTTTTTATTGGTAAAAATGTTCGTCATACTTTAAAAGCAGGAAACGGATCATATACTCCAGTTTTTTTAAGTGAAGTGCCAAATTTATTTAGAAGAAATGTTTTACCTGTAGATGTTGCTTTAATTCAGGTTTCTCCTCCAGATAAACACGGTTATTGTTCATTAGGTGTTTCTGTAGAAGCTATTTTAGCAGTTATTGAAAATGCAAAACACGTAATTGCTCAAATTAATGATCAAATGCCAAGAGTACATGGTGAAGGAATTATGCATATTTCTGAACTAGATACTTTTGTTGAAGAAAGTTGTCCATTACACGAATTTACTGTTTCAGAACCTACTAAAATTGAAAGTATTATTGGAGATCAAGTTGCTGGATTAATTGAAGATAGAAGTACTTTACAAATGGGTATTGGATCTATTCCAAATGCAGTATTATCTCGTTTAGGGAATCATAAAGATTTAGGTTTGCATACTGAAATGTTCTCTGATGGAGTTATTGATTTAATTCTGAAAGATGTAATTAACGGTAATTACAAAGGGATAAATCCTGGTAGAGCTTTAACTACTTTCTTAGGAGGTTCAAAGCGTTTATATGATTATGTAGATGACAATCCATTTATTGAAATTCGTTCTTGTGATTATACAAATAACGTTGCTAATATTAGACAAAACCCAAGAACAGTGGCAATTAACTCAGCAATTCAAGTTGATTTAACAGGACAAGTTTGTGCTGATTCAATTGGAGCTAATATATTTTCAGGTGTAGGAGGTCAAATGGACTTTATTAGAGGAGCTTCTTTAAGTGAAGGAGGAAAAGCAATAATAGCATTACCATCTCAAACTAATAAAGGAATTAGTAGAATTGTACCATTTTTAAATACAGGAGCTGGTGTAGTTACTACAAGAGCTCACGTACAATATGTTGTTACTGAGTATGGAGTTGCCAACTTATATGGTAAAACTATTAAACAACGCGTTGCGGAACTTATAAAAATATCTCATCCTGATCATAGAGAAAGAATGGAAAAAGAATACTTTGAAGCTACAAGCTAAACAAAGGACATTTAGTTAAAAAGAAAGCGGCTCATCTTATTATTAAGATGGCCGCTTTTTATTTTTAGAGATTAATTTAAAAGTTAATCTTCATATGAATGCTTATATAATTCTCCACTAACAATTTTTAGAAAATCAGTTTCAATAGTTTCTCTCGGAAACTCAACAATCCTTCCAATCTCTTTTCCGTTTTTGAAAAAGATAAACGTTGGAACTCGATCAATATTAAAACCTTCTTGTAAATTGTCAGGAGTTTGTTTACTTCTGTTAACAGTAATCATTTCTAAATTAGAATACTCAAAGCCAGCTTCATCTAAAATTTTGTAAAAAACGGGTGTTTGATCTTGACTGTCTCCACACCATGTTCCCATAAATGCTTTAATAGAAATATCCTTATTAATTACATTTTTTAGTTTTTCAATAACATTTTTATCGGTTGAATAATCTTCATAATTTGGAGTAAACCATTCGTTAAACTCTTCTTCATTCAAAAAATTATTTTTATCCGCGATTCCTACTAAATTTCCTGCTTCATCTTTCATTGCATTCACTTCTTTTTTTTGAGCTGTGCAACCAATAGTTGCTATTAACATGAGATTTAAAAATATTTTTTTCATATGATTAAAATTAAATTTCAATAAAACTACAAAATTAAATTAAAGAATGCTGTGTCATAGCAGCAGGTTTTTCAATACCCATTAATTTTAATATAGTTGGAGCAACATCTCCTAAAACCCCATCTTTAATAGATTTTAATTCTTTATCAACTAAAATAAGTGGAACAGGATTTGTTGTGTGCGCTGTATTAGGCGTTCCGTCTGGGTTTATCATGGTTTCACAATTTCCGTGATCTGCAATTATAATAGTTGTATAATCGTTTTTTAAAGCTGAATCTACAACATCTTCAACACATTTATCAACTGTCTCACAAGCTTTGATTGCTGCTTCCATAACTCCTGTATGCCCAACCATATCACCGTTTGCAAAGTTTAGACACACAAAGTCAACTTCTTTTTTATTCAATTCTGGGATAATAGCGTCGCGAATTTCAAATGCACTCATTTCAGGTTTTAAATCGTAGGTAGCAACTTTTGGAGATTGACATAATATTCTTTTTTCGCCTTTAAATTCTTGCTCTCTTCCTCCAGAAAAGAAAAATGTAACGTGTGGGTATTTTTCAGTTTCAGCAATTCTAATTTGTTTTTTGTCAGCTTTTTCTAAAACCTCACCAAGTGTTTCTTCTAAATTATCTGAATTATAAATTACGTTGATGTTTTTAAAAGTTTCATCGTAATTCGTCATTGTATTGTAATGAAGAGGTAAAGTTTTCATATCAAACTCAGGAAAATCGTTTTGTGTTAAAACGTTCGTAAGTTCTCTTCCTCTATCTGTTCTATAATTGAAGAAAATTACAACATCATCAGCTTTAATTTGTGCTTTAGGTAACCCATTTTTATCAGTCATAATAATTGGATTGATAAATTCATCAGTCACATTATTAGCATAACTCTCTTCAATACTTTCTATTGCATTGGTAGATTTTACACCAGTTGAATGTATCAAAGCATCATAAGAAATTTTAACTCGCTCCCAACGGTTGTCACGATCCATTGCGTAATAACGACCAGAAATTGTTGCCAATTCGCCAGTAGTTTTAGCCATGTGTTCTTGAATAGAATTGATAAAGTATTTTCCTGACTTTGGATCACAATCTCTACCATCTGTAAATGCATGTAAGTAAATATTTTCAGCATTATTTTCAGCTGCAACATCTAAAAGCCCTTTTAAATGATTTATATGTGAGTGAATTCCACCATCAGATACCAACCCTAATAAATGAATATTTTTGTTGTTTTCTTTTGCATAGGAAAGCGCGTCTAATAAAACTTTTTCTTTTCCTAAGGTTTTATCTTTAACCGCCATATTGATACGAACTAAGTTTTGGTAAACAATTCTTCCAGCTCCTAAATTCATATGTCCAACTTCACTATTCCCCATTTGCCCTTCTGGTAGTCCAACATGTTCACCATCAGTTCGTAAGCTTGCATTTGCGTATTTGTGATATAAGTTATCTATAAAAGAAGTTTTTGCATTAAAAATTGCTGAAACTTTTGGGTTTTGCGTAATTCCCCAACCATCTAATATCATTAAAATCACTTTCTTATTCATTCTAAGTTGTATTTATTTTTAGAAGCCAAATATACGAAGTATTCTACTTAAGAGCTTAGTAAAGAGGTCTTAAATTGTTGTGAAAATTACTAAAACGATTGCGGTAACAAGTATGAATTAGAATATTGTATCTGGTACTATTTTCTATATTTTTCAATTGCTGCTTTAATTTTCTCAATTCTATTTTCAGGATCAGGGTGAGTGCTCATTCTTTCAAGGGTTCTATGGACCTACAGCAGCTTTTAATATTTCCATAACCTCAATTAATTCAAGTGGATTGTAACCAGCATCTATCATAAATTTAACGCCTAATTCATCACTTTCTAGTTTATTAAAATGGTAGCTGCATCTTCTGCGGTACTTGGATCAAAACCAACCGCTACGCCATTTAAAAACCCTTGTTTTGCCATCCGCTCATCCGAGTATCTTCCAATAACATGTCCAATTTCGCGACCTAAAACACCAGCTAATTGGTCTTCATTTTCTAGTCTTGAAAATAAGGTATAAGTGATAAAAATTTGTCCGCGAGGAAGTGAAAAAGCATTAATGGTTTTTGAATCTTTTTAATAAATGAAAATCGTACTTATAATTCGTTTTTTTAGCAATACTATTATTTACTAATTTTAGCCCAACTTGATCTACAAATTTTTGATAATTCTGATCAGGATATAAACCGCCATGTTGTTGCGCCATTTGAGGAGTACTTTGTAAACCTATAGCAATTTCATCTTCAGTTGATAATGATATATGCTGTGTTTTTCCAGTAAACTCATTTACTTCACTTTTAGAATAATACTGAAATAAAGTAAATAAAATTATCACTACTCCAATTAGTAATTTAACTTTTGAAGTTCCTCTTCTCATTTTTTTAAATTATAGTGTTGTAAATTTACAAAGTTAAATTTTTGTATTATTTTCCGAATTATAATAATGTAAATTCAAGGCATAAAATTCAATAGATGAAAAAAACAATAAAGATAAATAGCGTTACAAAACGTTTGCCAAAACACCTACATCAATTTATTGTTAAGCAACCTTACAAAGAATATACAGCACAAAATCAAGCAGTATGGCGTTATGTTATGCGAATGAACATTGATTATTTAAGCAAAGTGGCACATAAATCATACATAAAAGGTCTTGAGAAAACAGGTATTTCAACAGAAATGATTCCGAAAATGGAAGGGATGAACCGTATTTTAAAAGATATTGGTTGGGCTGCAGTTTCAGTAGATGGATTTATACCGCCAAATGCTTTTATGGAATTTCAAGCGTATAACGTTTTGGTGATAGCTTCAGATATTAGAACTTTAGAGCATATTGAATATACGCCAGCACCCGATATTATTCATGAAGCCGCCGGTCATGCACCAATAATTGCAAATCCTGAATACGCTGAGTATTTAAGAAGATTTGGAGAAATTGGAAGTAAAGCAATTTCTTCAACAAAAGATTTTGAAATGTATGAAGCAATTCGATTGCTTTCTATTTTGAAAGAAGACCCAAATTCTTCAGAAGATAAAATTAAGAATGCGCAATTGAAAGTTGAAGATTTACAAAATAATATGGGTGAACTTTCTGAAATGGCTCAGATAAGGAATTTACATTGGTGGACTGTTGAATACGGTCTTGTAGGAACATTAGAACAATCTAAAATTTATGGAGCAGGGTTACTTTCTTCTATAAGTGAAAGTAAATTTTGTTTAACCGATAGTGTAAAAAAAGTACCTTATAGTATTGATGCGGCAACTCAAAATTTTGATATTACAAAACAACAACCTCAGCTATTTGTAACACCTAATTTTGCTCATTTAAGTTTTGTTTTAGAAGAATTTGCTAATAAAATGGCGATTAGAAAAGGCGGTTTAAAAGGTGTTCAAAAATTAATTAATTCTAAAAGTTTAGGAACCATAGAATTAAGCACGGGAATACAAATTTCAGGAATTTTTTCAAATATTATTACCGATGAAAATAACAAACCTATTTATATTCAAACAACAAGAGAAACAGCTTTAGCAATAAGAGACAAAGAATTGATTGGGCATGGAATTAAGTATCATTCAGAGGGTTTTGGGAGTCCAATTGGTAAATTGAAAGGTATTAATTTAGCTATTGAAGATATGTCTCCCAAAGATTTAGAAGTGTATGGAATTTATGAAGGCAAAACAACAACGTTGCTTTTTGAAGGAGATATTAAAGTTCAAGGAGAAGTAATAACAGGGAAAAGAGATTTACAAGGTGAAATTGTATTAATTTCTTTTAAGAATTGTACTGTAACTAATAATAATACGATATTATTTCACCCAGATTGGGGAATTTATGATATGGCTGTTGGGAATAAAATAATTTCAGCCTATGCAGGACCAGCTTCCGTAAAATCGTTTAAAAATCTAGGAAAAGTTTCAGAAAATAAAACACATAAAATTAGCTATTCAAAAAAGGAACTTCAACTTCATGAATTGTATAATAATGTTGCTTCATTAAGAAAAAAAAAGAATTTAGAAATAGATAAATTAACTTCAGTTTTAAAGGAGTTGAAAGAAAATTATCCCAACGATTGGCTATTACCTCTTGAAATGTATGAATTAGTCTATAGCACAAATTCAGAATTAGAAGTGGAGTTATTAGGCTACTTAGGTGAATTAAAACAAATTAAAAAGTATAATCATTTGATTGAAAATGGCTTGAAATTAATAACTAAATAGAATTAGTAATTCGTGTTACTTTTTGTTTTGAATTAAAAAGTTATATTTGCGGCAAAATTAAAATATAAAAAGATGAGTTTTTTTGGATTATTTGGAGGAGGAAGTGACAATGGATCTATTGAAGAATATTTAAAGGATGGTGCTGTTATTATAGATGTTAGAACACCTTTAGAGTTTAGTGATGGACATGTAAAAGGATCTAAAAATATTGTTTTAAATAATATTCCAACCGCTGTTGAAGAAATTAAAGCTTTAAATAAAAAAGTTATTGCAGTTTGTAGAAGTGGTGCTAGAAGCGGACAAGCTACTTCTTTTTTAAGTAAACAAGGTATTGAGGTTATAAATGGTGGTCCTTGGCAAAATGTAGCCAAGTTTGTAAACTAAAAGTTTAATAAATTATAAAAAAAGGAGAAGCATTGCTTTTCCTTTTTTGTTTTATATTAGTTTGTTTTTTTATGCTTTGGTTACAGCTTCCATTTTATCAGTTAAAAATATCCGAATTTAAGGTAGGTGTTAAAGCGTTTTATTAATTTGACATTAGATGTTATGAACAGTCACCCAAAATAAACTTTTGTTGTTTAAAAATTAAAAGCAACTACTTTAAATTTCAATATTGTAACTGTTTTTTAATCCAATTATTTTTTGTTG
>Ga0307988_1001887_pt1 | contig 11023 bp, 10 predicted proteins | sample EllFjometagen183_FD_203166 | JGI IMG/M metagenome (GOLD analysis project Ga0307988, IMG submission 203166) | Marine microbial communities from Ellis Fjord, Antarctic Ocean - #183 | ecosystem: Environmental > Aquatic > Marine > Unclassified | place: Southern Ocean | collected 2014-10-08 | reverse complement strand
TAGGGAGGTTAACAGTGATTTGTCAGGGTTCGACAACACCCTTTTAGCAGATGAAAAGTTTTATAATGACAAAATAGAAACCTATTGTCAAAGGTGGCAGACTACGGACACTGAAACGGTTATTGTGAAATCAGATACTGCAACCGTTCCAACTGTAACTGTAACCAATGAAGATAATTCAACATCTGTTATAACGGCGTCTCCATTGTCGAGTTATGACCAAGACGCTGACTCAGTTGATGACCTGTTTTTCTTTAGTTTTAGCGTTGTATTTTCATCTTATTTAACGGAGTCTTTTATAACAGTAGTTCAGGATGGAACAACTTATAAAAGCGAACCATTTAAGGGTGATTCTGATTTGACAACAGAATTGAGTAACGGAGATGTGTTAAAAATTGAATACACAAACGAAGACAACGCTTTTCAAATTGACTTTTCAAAAAAAGTTGTATATACTATTTATGTCGCTGCTATTGCTAAGGATTATGATTTCGGAGGAGAACAGTCAATATACGACAATCAGGATGAAATAGAAAAACTAAAAGAAAGTGTTCAAAGACTGTTATCATTTAGGACATTAAACATACCAAGATACTTAGCAGAGACATTGAAACTCGCTTCAAGTATGGATTCCTTTGTTGTTAATGATATTGCCTTTGTGAGAACAGAGCAGCCAGAATTAACAATAATTGAAGGTTCAAACTTGGTTGACTTTTCAATGTTGTTAACAGATAAAGAATATTTAGGAGTAAACAGTCACGACATAGGATTTGATTGTGACACAATAACAGGAGGAGATGGTGTGAGTAATTTAAAAGAAGATAATGCGAGTGGAAGTGTTACGTTCGCTATACCAGCAGGGCGACAAATACACACATTAAGGGCGCAATGGGTGTCAGGAACTGTAAGTGTAAAACTTGGAACTACAATAGGCGGTGATGAGCTTGTTTATCCGTTTAATATATCAACTACGTTCACAGATACAACGGTTGCTATTCACGGAGATATAAGCAGAGATTCGGATGCGAGTGTTTACGCAACTGTAACTGGTGGGGTTGCTAATTTAGATTTAATGTTATTAAGAAACATACAAGAATGAAAAAGTTAATATTAATAATATTCGGATTGTTGTTTGTATTATTGTCGTTCGGGCAAAGGGTAACAGACACGAACGTCTTAATAGTTAGAGACAGTTCAGATTTCTTAGACAGTCGATTAAAAAATGTAGGAACAGGAACATCAGCAAGCGATGGTATAAACTTACAGCAATTAGTTGATAGCTTAGCGGCGTTCGAAGGAACAACATCATTAACAGCAGACAGTATAATAGTTGATGTTTTAACAGGTGCTACTTATGACGATGTTCAGGCGTGGTTAAACACTACTCAATCCGCTGGAATTATTACAGGTGGTGAGATTTCGGATGACTTAGACGGAACGGTGACTATTGCAGCAGGTAATGGAATTATAAAAACTACAAATTCTGATATTGGAGATAATTTGTTTTTTGATTGGGTGCAAGATGCTACTTTAGTTATGACAGACAATGCAACTAATTATATTTATGTCGATTATAATTCTGGAACACCAACTTTAAATGTAACGACAACGAGTGTTGCAAACAGACATACTATTTACAACTTCGGTCAAGTTTACAGGGAGGGAACTTCTATTGATATAATTAATGGAGGATTAAGAATTGAAGATTTCAGTAAACGGGTGCAACAACACCACGTAGAAGAATCTGCTTTACATTTTGTAAGTGGTGCGGTTGTTGCTGAAACAGGGACAAGAAATATAAGCATAACTGCTGGAGTAATGTACGCAGGGCTTAACCGGATAGCGACAGACGCAATTAACACAGCGGTTGCAGATGACTTTGAATATTACTATTACAATGGCACGGTTTGGGTTAAAAGTGACCAAACACAAATTGATAATTTACAATACAACGATATTGCAACCGGATTAGCGACATTAGCAAATAATCAATATGGTGTTCACTGGGTTTATAAAGGAACAAATGGAGATTCTTACGTTCTTTACGGACAAGGCTCATACACATTTAGCGAAGCTGAGGAGGTTCAAATACCTGCAAGTTTGCCTATGCACGTGGAAGACTTCGGTGTGTTGAGAGCTAAGATAATTATTCAAAAAAGTGCAACTGTATTTACGGATATAATTAATGCTACTGGTGATGAATTTTCAGGAACAACAGCAAGTGACCACAATAATTTAACTGGATTAGATGGCGGTGAGGCTGGATATTACGGACATATCACGGCAGCTGAACAAACTGAAATAGGAAATATAAGTACTACTTATGTACCATATACAGGAGCAACAACCAATGTAGATTTAGGAACTAATACAATAACTGGTACTCAATTAATAAGTACAATAGCAGAAGGAACAGCCCCGATAACAGTAACATCAACGACTTTAGTTTCTAACTTGAATACTGATTTTTTAGACGGGCAAGATGGCAGTTATTATTTAGATAATGCAACCCATACAGGTGATGCAACAGGAGCAACAGCCTTAACTTTAGCAACCGTTAATTCAGATATTGGTACTTATAATAATGTTACAATAAACGCCAAAGGATTAGCAACGGCTGGAAGTAATATAGCTTACCTGACTTCTTTTACTGAATTAGACCCGATTTATTCAGGTGATTCATCGTACATAAAAACTCATGTTAGAAATGATGCTGATTTAAGTATAACCAACGAGGGTCAGTTATCAGTAGCTGCAGGAGCAGCTACTACGTCAATAATAAACAGTAATACAAGTGGTCAAACTGGTGTAACGATTACGGCAGCAGGAATTAACACTATTGCGGAAGTAGGAAACGTTATTACATTGACAGGAACAGAAGTCGATGGGAGTACCACCAATGAATTGAATACTACAATGTCTTGGAATAACTCAACAAACACGGTAGGGGTGGCTGATGCAGGAGGGGCAAAAGCAATTGAGATAACAGGGTTTGTTAATACCGAATTACTAGGTGCTGCAAATGGAGTTGCTACCCTTGACGCAAGTGGATTACTACCATCTTCCCAAGTACCCACCTTAGCCATAACCAATACAGAAGTTTTTGCAACTTATTTTGAATTATTCACATGGAGTGCTGCGGAAGTTGGTGATGTAGGAATAGTTTTGGATTCAAGTAAAACTTACATACTCCAAACAGCAGACTATACCCTTGAAACAAGCTGGAAGGAGATATTAAGTCCTACAGACCAAGTAAGTTCTGTAAATGGTGAGACAGGAATCGTAACTTTAAGCACAGGGGATATTGCAGAAGATGTTAATTTTAGGTATGTCAGCGATGCCCAGGAGGCGATTATCGATGCAGCAGTTACGACCTTAACCACAACTGGAAGTTCAGGAGTAGCAACAAAAGTAGGGCATACCCTAAATGTTCCTAATTATACATTGGGTGGATTAGGTTATTCAGTACCAAGTTTACAAAGTGTTACGGATGTTGGGAGTACTACTACTAATTCGATATCAGCAGGAGCAGGAACGTTTAGTGGGAATGTCGGCATCGGGACGATGAGTCCGTCAGAGAAGTTAGATGTTATTGGGAATATTCAAACGAGTGCGGAATCTTATATTGGTCCAACTTCAACAACTGGAATGTATTTTAAGGACGGCAACGTCGGCATCGGGACGGCTAGTCCTTCGGAAAAATTGGATGTTGTTTCTACTGCTTCAGGAGAGGGAATCTTTTTAGGAGGAGATGCTTCTCCTAGATTAACAATTAGTGATACAACAATTCCATCTACTTTTATTGCGCAAATGAGTACTACTGATGCTTTTTTAGGTACAACAACAAGTCATGGTTTAACTCTTGGAACAGTTGGAGCAGCAAGGATGTTTATTGATATAACAGGAAACATCGGAATCGGGACGACGGGACCGACAGAAAAACTTGAAGTCAATGGAAATATAACCGCTAATACATTAATTAGTACAATAGCAGTAGGAACATCACCGATAACAGTAACATCACCAACCTTAGTTAGTAATTTGAATACCGATTTTTTGGATGGACAACATGGAAGTTATTATTTAGATAATGTATCAACTGACCTTTCAGAGGGTGTACCAACAACAACAACTGTTATCGTGGCTTCATCTGATGGAACAGATGCAACGTTGGTTTCCGCAAGTACAATCAGAGCAGGGGTTTTAACGAAAACTAAATTCGATGAAATTGAAGCGAATACTTTAAAAACAAGTGGCTCAACTGACCATGCTGATTTAATTAGCAACTTAGATTATGCAAGTGCCGGACACACAGGATTTCAGGCAACATTACCATTAACTACTGAGGGTGATTTATTATATCGTAATGGAACTACACTTGCAAGATTACCTGTTGGTACACCTGGGAGCATTTTGTCTAGTAATGGAACTACTGTGGGTTGGGGATCATTAAGAACTGACTATATATCAAATATTACTTTTGCTACAAATACATTAACTGCGACAGGCGTGGGAGGTGCTTTTAATAGTACAGTTGGCGGCATCGCGGGAATAGGAACAGCAAATGTATTTACAGAAAATCAAACAATAACAGCGAGTAATTCAAGTATAATACTAACTAATTCTCTATCAACGTCTCCATTTGGTGGAATGTCTGTATTTGACGAATTAAGTTCTATTGGATTTCAGGCTTATTATTCAAACTTGAACGATGAGGGAGTAATATCTTCACCAGACAGAGTGAAGATAGTTACGGATGCTTCTGAAAGGTTTGCAATGGAAACAACCGGACAAATGAAACTATCTAATTATACAGCTACAAGTTCATTCACAGGAACAGCTATTGGATTGCTCGGTTTTGATTCAGGCGGAAATATAACAACAGAAGTTATAGGCTCTGGTGGTGGTGATGTTACCTCTGTAACTGGAAGCACTGGAATAGATGCAAGTCCTGTAACTGGTGATGTTATATTGGTTTTTGACGGAAACGAATTACCAGAAAATGTAAGTACTTTGGTTGGCACAGATGAAATTCTAATAGTCGATGGTGCAACTTCAGAAAAAGAACAAATACAAGATTTTGATTTAGATATATTCGGAAGTGGAGCAGCAACAAATACTCACGTACTTACAGCTGATGGTTCTGGTGGAACAGATTGGCTTGCTCAAAGTGGAGGTGGTACTCCAGGTGGCTCTGATACATATGTGCAATTTAACTCTTCTAGTTCATTTGGTGGCGATGCAAATTTCACGTTTGACGGCACAAACGCAACTGTTGGAGGATATGTACTAAGTGATGTTAACAGAGTTCAGGCTTTGACATCAGCGGCAGGTGTGATAATGCACACTACTTCTGGACTGAAAGCAACAATGACTTTGACAGTAAATACAGCCCTTACAATAGATGAACTCGTAACAGGTTACGAGGGAACAATTGAAATTACCAACGGAGCTACTGCTTATACATTGGATATTGATGGAGGTACAGGTTATACAACAGAAAAAATAATGGGCAACAATGCAGTAATTGACCCTACGGTTTCAAGTCATACAACTGTTGTTTATTGGCGAAGTGGAAGTACTTTATATTATGGATTTATATACGACAACTAATGAGAAAAATACTAATTATATTATTTATTTTCCTTTCGCTTATAGGTAGTGGACAATCAGCAAGGAGGTTATTATTGGCTATTGCAAGCACGCCTGTTGGAAGTTTAATTTCATGCTACCCTTTAAACAACGTTACAGCAGCTTATGATTGCGAAGGAACAAACGATGGAACAAATAACGGAGCAACTGTTGTTACAGGCAAAGTTGGTGATGCTTATGATTTTGACGGAAGTACTGACTATGTTGATTTAGGAGATGATTTGAGTAGTTCATCAACAGGTTCAATTTCTTTGTGGTTTAAATCTGGTAGCCTTCAATTAAGTAAGCCGGTTTTTTCAACTACTGACGCAGATGGAAGTACAAATAACATTGTAAGTATTCAACTCAGGGATGATGATTCTGATAGTAATAATGAAGTATCAGTTGTTGTTAGGATTGGTGGTACAACAACGTGTAATATCTACGCAGCAACCAATATAGTTGTCGGTACATGGTATCATGTTGTAGCAACAAGTGATGGAAGTTCTAAAAAAATATACATTAATGGAGTTAACCAAAGTTTGACAATTCAAACAGGAACAAATAATGCTGATTGGTGGGATGATGTTACTGAAACTTGCGAATGGGATATGGCATCAAGGTCTTATGATAGCAGAGATGTTTATTATGATGGAATAATAGACGAAGCTAAAATCTATGACTATGCACTTTCCCAAGCAGAAGTAACAGCCGAATATAATTCTGGTAGTGGAGTGGCTTGTGATTGCGGAAGTTCAATTCCTGATTTTGCCGGAGTTTCATATATTAGCGGTGTATATTATCCTTGCCTCATCAGGCGTGATGGAGGCGTAATATTACCCGGATCACACCCAACAATAGGGATACCACATGTTTATAACATACATTATGACAAAACAAATAAATTATTAGTGTACGGATCGACTGTCGCCGGAGAAGTATATGCTTTTGATTTTAACGATATAGCTTTATCCACATATAAAACTGTAGATCTTCCAGGTACTGGTATATTTAGACATCTGTCTTATGTAAATACGTACTGGATGGTCAGTACTTATGGTAATATAAATGCGTACTATACAAATAGTTCTGCTTATGTTGATTTTACTGCGATCGGAGCTTCTATATTTGGAGGCACTGTACCAACTGGAGGAATAGTAAATGGAGTTTCATTTAATGAAAATTTAAATGATTATTACTATGGAACTGATGATGGTGAGATTGGTAGAATATTTGCGTTGGGTGCTACTACTGCATCTCAACGGTTAGATATTCTTACTTATGATGTAACCGCAGCTACCGCTGGAGATAAGGTTATTGCTTTTTCTACTGAGTATGACAGGTGGGCACTTCCCTCTGATAGTGAAGCTGGATTTTTAAGTAACACTCATACTCCCACAAATATTATCAATGTAGTTCAGTTTGATGCAGACGTAGTACTTGGAATAGAAGTAGGTACTAGAGATATTTACAGAATAGACTTTATAACGTTTCCTGTTGACCAATTTCCATATACTACGAACATCAATCCTTCTGGCTATAATATTCACGATATAAACGTAGATGGATCAACAGTGTATGTGGCAGCTCAGAAAAACTCAGATTATACTTGGTGGATATTAAAAACTACAACGATAACATCGGGCACTCCAACGTGGGGTGTTCATGTGCAGTTAGATTACCCATTGTACAGATTATTTAAATACTAAAACAAAATGAAAAAGCTATTATTAATATTCGGATTACTCGTTGCTACCCTATTGGGACTGGCACAGGAAAACGGGATTACAAGTCCTCAATTAGATTCAATACAATAATGCAATGGATTACAAACATATTACTTCGATTTACCTACAAGTACTTTAGAAAGTTACGTACTAAAAAAGTATTCACAGGCAAAGTTACGTTTGAATGTGATTTCAACTCAGAAGATGAATTGAACGATAAGTTTTTAACTATTGACAATGAATTTTACAACGTTAAGCCGATACTGTTTACTAAAGAATGTGTTAAAATAATACCAGAAGGATTAAAGATTTTATGTATTAAAGAAGCAGGATTTGCGACTACGTGGCAACGTGCTGATATTTATAATTATAAAACAGGTTGCATAAGAACTTGGGATAGGAAGAATGGCGGCTTTTCGCAGATTGGCGGAACTTGGGTAGTTAATGCAATCTTCCCTGAAACTTGGGCTGCTTTATGGTTACTCCAAGAGAGACATTTAGTTGATAATAAATATCACATAACACCAGAAATTGATTTCGCTGAAAACAACGGTAATATTGAGAATGTAGTTCACTATGGTTACGACAAGTTTCTTTATGCAACTAAAGGTAAATTAGCGAAGATGCACAAACCAGATGGTAAAATGCACGAATACGCAGTTGAGATTTTACCCAACGGTTACAAGTTTTATTTAGACGGCTATCTGGTGAATAAATTTACAAGCAAGGACAAAGAATTTGTGTTCGAAAGTGAAAAGTACCTGATAATTAATAACGCTGTTAAATCGTTTAATATGGCTGATTATAGCGAATTTATAATTAAAAATGTAAAATGTTATGAAAATACGAGATAGGTTTAAGATTATTTCTTTTAAAGTAGTATTGACAAGAGAGTCAATTAAAGATAATTGGAGAGCGTGGAGAGCAAGGCGTAAAAATGCTAAAGAACTTAAAAAACAAGGTTATGTATAGTATTGTAATAATTCAGTTTAAAGATTGGGAAGAGTATATAGAAGAGGTTAACAAACTCTGCTCGAAAGGAATAGTGATTGATGAAACTATTGATAAAACTTCGTATGGGTATGGAATAAAAAATGAACATACATTGAGACTAAAAAGTATTAACAAATAAACCCCCGATGAAAATGATATTAAATATCAGTCCTTTTAAATCAGCAATAGCCTCTATATTTTCGGCTGCAACTGGTTCTTTTTACTCAAATATTATCAATGTGTCAACAGGTGGGATTGAGGTGTTTTTTCAGTACGTTGCATGGATTGTTGCCGCAATAGCTGGTATAGTGTCAATAATAAATGGAATTATTAGAATTTGTGAATATTTCAGATTAAGAAAAGAAAGGAAATGAATCCGAGTGAGTTTGTAACAAAGTATTATCCGTTTGGATTGGAGGTTGAAAAGGAAACTTCAATACCTGCTATTGCCATTTTGGCTCAGGCGGCACTGGAAAGTGGTTGGGGTAAAAGTGCAATAGGCAATAATCTATTTGGTATTAAATTTCGCAAAGGAGATTATGAGTGTAGAGAAGTTTTAACAACAGAATACAGCGATAGCCACGATGAATGGAAGGGCAAAAATGTTAAATCAAAAGTATATATTCCTGAAATAAATAAATACAGATATAAAGTGTGGCAATACTTCGCGGATTACAAAACCCCAAAGGATGCGTTTTTAAGACATTCTAAGCTACTTTTGACAGATAGGTACAAACATTCGCTTAGATGGAAACATTCGCCAAAAAGGTACTTAATATCCGTGTGGCGGAGTGGCTATGCTACTGATTGGAATTATGGAAGGAAAATGTGTGATATGGTTGATTCAATAAATAGAAGATTATGAGTCCAGAACATTTAATTTTACTTTATTATTCTTTAGCTTTATTTTTTACTGTTATAATCGTTATAATGTATGCAAGTAAAGACAAAGATAAATAAGATAGTTGAGAAAACAAACGGTAAAAAAACAACATTTGCTGCTATTGCTATGGTGCTTTTCCAGATTATAAACATTTGGAAGCCTGATTTAATATCACCACAAGCGGAAAACACTATTGAGATAGTTATAAGTAGCGGACTTGCAACAACTTTGTTTCATAAGATTACACGTAATTGGACTGAAATAAAATCATTTTTCACAAAAAAGAACGATAAGTAACTGTTTTTATTTTAAAATACTTGTTTTTCACGAAAATTATGTATATTAGCGAAAACTTAAAAACAAACTATGATTTCAAATCAAAAATTTGCTAAAATTAGCGACTACACAAAAACACACGGAAAAGAAAAAGCATCAGAACATTTTGGATTAAGCATTGAAACGATTGGAAGATACAACAGGTGTTTTAACGAAGAAAAGAAAACTGAATTAGACGTTAAGATTCTCGTATTTGACATTGAGACAGCACCGTCAAAGGCATATATCTGGAATATGTGGCAGGAAAACACCAACAGAGAAAAACTAATACGTGACGGGTTTATGTTAACGTATGCTGCAAAGTGGTTGAACGATGACAAAATAATGGTTGACGCATTGACTTTTTACGATGAATATAAAGTTAACCCTGAAAACGATTACCATATTGTCAAGTCACTTTATGAGCTGATAAATACAGCAGATATTGTAATTGCACACAACGGCAATAAGTTTGACATGAAAGTATTACGCACACGGCTATTATATCATGGATTTAAGCCACTTTCACAGACTAAGCAGATAGATACGTTAGTTATTGCACGTTCGCTGTTTAAATTCCCTTCCAACAAGTTAGATTCAATAGGTGATTATTTAGGACTTGGAAGGAAAGTACATCATGACGGTTTTTCTTTGTGGCGTGGTTGTGATAACGGAGATATTGAATCTTGGGGTAAAATGATTGAATACAACGAAGGTGATGTTGATTTACTCGAAAAAATTTATCTTAAAATGAGGGCTTGGGATAAAAGGCATCCAAACGTTGCTATGTTTGCAAAAACAGGGAAGCGATGTACTGTTTGCGGTTCTGAAAATATTACTGAGAAAAGTTTTTCATCAACCGGAGTATCTTTGTTTGAATCTTATCAATGCGAAGATTGCGGACATTGGAACAGAGGCAGAAAAAATATAAAGTCGAGGGAACAAATGGACAATACTTTATCAAATGTATTATAATGTTTGTGTATAAAAACAAATTTTCGTATATTGTACGTAACCAAAAACGTTAACTTAAAATGAGTGGAGGACATTTCGAATATAAGCAGTATGGATTAGATTACATCGCTGATTCAATAGGACAAGAGATTATAGACAATAAAAAAGAAGTGGATGGATATTGTAACAATTTTAGTTCAAAAACGTTGCACTTAATGAAACTTGGTGAGAACAAAATAAGGGAGGCAGCCGTGTTTGCACAAAGGATTGACTGGTTGCTATCTGGTGATGACGGTGAAGATACATTTCACAAAAGACTTGAAGGAGATTTTAAAAAACTAAATGAGTGACATAACCGAGTGTAAAGGGAAAGACTGTACGTTAAAAGATAACTGTAAAAGGTATGTAGAAAAAGACTCTTTTATGCAAGGTTATTTTGTTACAACTCCGTTTGACCATAAAAACAAAACCTGTGAATATTATTGGAGTTTGAATTTAAATTTAGAATCTGTAATATTTT
>Ga0307988_1001885_pt1 | contig 11038 bp, 6 predicted proteins | sample EllFjometagen183_FD_203166 | JGI IMG/M metagenome (GOLD analysis project Ga0307988, IMG submission 203166) | Marine microbial communities from Ellis Fjord, Antarctic Ocean - #183 | ecosystem: Environmental > Aquatic > Marine > Unclassified | place: Southern Ocean | collected 2014-10-08 | reverse complement strand
TGGAATATAAACTCGATACAAGGTCGCGAGGGTGGCGGAATTGGTAGACGCACCAGACTTAGGATCTGGCGCCTTACGGTGTGGGGGTTCGACTCCCCCCTCTCGCACCAAATAAAACGAAAGGCCTGGTACCCATTTTAAAAACAAGGGTCTCGGGCCTTTTTATTTCATCCATTCAATATTAAGGTTTTTACGAGTTTGTCAAATATTAATTGTAAAGCCCTTAATTCTAAATTGTCTCATAAGAGATTTAAGTCATTTTTGTTAGGTGAATTACTATATTTTACCGGAGACTCTAAATAGAAAATATGTTTACTAATAAAGAAATATTAATAACTGGTGGTACAGGGTCTTTCGGGAAACAGTATACGAAACTACTTCTTGAAAGATACAATCCTAAGCGAATTGTCATTTTTTCTAGGGACGAGTTGAAGCAGTTCGAAATGTCCCAAGTGTTTTCATCATCATCAATGCGTTATTTTATTGGTGATGTTCGAGATTATGATCGAGTCAAGCAGGCTATGGAAGGTATTGATTATGTCATCCATGCAGCAGCTTTAAAGCAAGTTCCCGCTGCAGAATATAACCCTATGGAATGCATCAAAACCAACATTTATGGTGCAGAAAATGTAATCAAGGCAGCTATAAAAAATTCTGTGCAAAAAGTTATTGCCCTCAGTACTGACAAGGCTGTAAATCCAATTAATCTTTATGGTGCAACAAAACTCGCGTCCGATAAACTTTTCGTAGCTGCAAATAACATGGTTGGGAAAAAACCGACTAGGTTTTCAGTCGTTCGTTATGGCAATGTGGTAGGGTCACGAGGGTCTGTGACTCCTTTTTTTAAAAAATTACTTTCAAGCGGAGCCACATGTTTGCCTGTTACTCACACTGAGATGACACGTTTCTGGATAACAATCGAGCAAGGGGTAGATTTTGTTTTGAAAAATTTTAAACGTATGCATGGTGGGGAAATTTTCGTACCGAAGATTCCATCAATGCGTGTCGTTGATCTTGTAGAATCCTTAAAGCCTGGAATTGATATAGAAGTGATTGGCATTCGACCTGGAGAAAAATTGCATGAAATTATGTGTCCAGCTGATGATTCACATCTGACTTTAGAGTTCGACGATCATTATGTTATTAGACCAAGTATTAAATTTTTTAATGGTGACTTGGATTACGGTATTAATGCAATAGGTGAGTCAGGGGCACCAGTAGAATTTGGTTTTGAATATAACTCTTATAAAAACAAATATTTTCTGACAGTTGAGGAACTTATTGAATTTGATAAGTCTGCTGCCTTATGATTCCTTACGGTCGACAGGAAATCACCTCTGCAGATATTGAAGCTGTCTGTGAAGTTTTGAAATCTGACTTTTTAACTCAAGGCCCCAAAGTGCCAGAATTTGAAGAGACCTTGGCCAAATACTGCGATGCTGAATTTGCTGTTGCTGTCAATAGTGGGACTTCAGCCTTGCATATATCTTGTCTGGCTCTTGGTGTAGGCCCCGGGGACCTCGTTTGGACAACTCCGGTGACATTTGTTGCTTCTGCGAATTGTGTATGTTATTGCGGGGCGGATATTGATTTTGTAGATATTGATCCTTTAACTTACAATATAAGTGTAGATAATTTACAAAAAAAATTACAAGTTGCTGCTCAAAAAGGACGATTACCTAAAGTGCTCATCGTAGTGCATCTTTGCGGGCAACCTTGTGAAATGAGGGAGATTCGAGATCTTGCTGAATTATATGGCTTTTCCGTAATTGAAGATGCATCTCATGCGCTAGGGGCAAAATATTTAGACTATCCCGTAGGGAATTGTTATTACTCAGATATTACTGTGTTTAGTTTCCATCCCGTGAAAATTATTACCACTGCAGAGGGAGGGATGGCGCTGACTAATGCCCCTGATCTCGCAGAGAAGATGATAAGCTACCGCTCACATGGGATTACTCGAGATCAGGCTAAAATGACCCATGAATCGGATGGACCATGGTATTATCAGCAGACTGAACTCGGTTTTAATTATCGTATGAACGATATTCAGGCTGCCCTAGGAACCAGTCAAATGTCACGGTTGGATGAAATGGTTGCTGAACGGCATCGTTTGGCCGCAAGATACAACGAACAACTTCATGATCTTCCGTTACTATTACCCTATCAAATAAAAGATTTTTATTCGGCTTTCCATCTTTACGTGGTCAGGTTAATTTTACCTAAGGTTGCCAAATCTCACAGGGCAGTATTTGAAGAATTAAGGAGTGCAGGTATTGGCGTAAATCTACATTATATCCCGGTTCATATTCAGCCATATTATCAAAAATTAGGTTTTTGTTCTGGTGATTTTCCAGAGGCCGAAAAATATTATAGAGAAGCAATAACACTACCCCTATATCATCATTTGAGTGAAAATGATCAAGACAAAGTAATCGGTTGTTTAAGGGATATATTAAGATGATAGTTGCTATTATTCCCGCACGGGGTGGGAGCAAAAGGATTCCAGGAAAAAACATTAAAATATTTGCTGGAAAACCTCTTATTGCTTACTCAATTGAAGCCGCACTTCAAAGTGGACTTTTTGAACATGTTTTTGTGTCCACTGATTCTCCTGAAATTGCAGCAGTTGCCGCTTCGTTTGGAGCTGAAATTCCTTTTATGCGACCGGCTAACCTTGCTGATGATTTTACAGGTACAGATGCTGTTATTTTAGATACACTGAACCTTATAAAAAAAAATGGAATAATTGCTAAATATGTTTGCTGTATTTATGCAACGGCTCCCTTAGTATCGCCGAAAGACCTAAAACTTGGGTTTGAGATTTTATGTAGAAACAAGGCTTGTTCTGCCTTTACGGTTACCACCTATCCAGCGCCTGTATTTCGGGCACTGAAAATAAATGCGCTGGATAGACTTGAGATGCTCTGGCCGGAATATCGTATAAAACGTTCACAGGATTTATCTGAAGCTTTGCATGATGCGGGGCAATTTTATTGGGCAGATGTCAAAAAGTATCTCAAAGAGAAAACCTTCTGGTCTGATGATGCCCTACCCATTCGTTTGCCGCGTTCTCGAGTTCAAGATATTGATACAGTCGAAGATTGGGAGATGGCCGAGAGGATGTTCTCGCTGATCAAGAGGTAGACAATCGATGAAGATTGTAATCAGGGCCTATGGGTCTATACGGATAGGAAGCGGACATGTAATGAGGATCCTGATAAGATGATTATGAAATGTTAGCACCAGCCGATTGTGTCAGCACTCTCTGGAGTAGGGCGATTTGCTTCATGGGGAGTAGTACAAAAATTACAAACAAGTATATTTCAAAAAGTATTGAATATATGATCACTCACCTTCCGGTTGTAAATGACATGAGTAAAATGTACCACGATGTTTTGTGATGGTAAAGGGTGCCACCTTGTTGCTGCTACAATAACGAGCAATTAACCGGTTACTGGAAATATCTACAATTAATTTTTCATAAGCAGCGATGTTTGTTAGCAACCACTACTACAGCCATGCCAGAGTTCTTCGCCGGTATTGTGGTGTCATCAGCGATGGTTCTCTCCCTGGTAGACTCCAGCATGGCTGGACTGCAGAGCATGGTCACGCGGTCCGTTTTTTCAAAGAACCATGGCCAAAGTACGTATGGAACCAGAAAAATCTGCGTTTATGTGATCGAGATGGTGCAAAAAATATTGTGGCTATCGGGGCACCTTTCTTATACTTGCCATATCAAGATTCTGTCGAAGTGCAGCCGCTCGATCATTCCATCTTAGCTTACCCTTTTCATGGTTGGGAAGAAGACGAGCTTGTTTCAGATATGGAGAATTACGCCCGCTCGCTCGATAAGCTTGTATCCGATGGATTTGGTCCTGTAACGGTTTGTCTCTATTGGAAAGAGTATGAAAACCTTTCAACGCGGCTGATTTTTGAAAGGCGCGGATTCGCAGTGACAACCAACGGGCATCGTGATGGCGAACATGACTTCCTGCTTCGTCAACGAAAGCAACTGTTTGAGCACGCTTATGTTACTTCTAACAGGGTGTGCACTGCTCTTTTCTACGCATTGTTTTCCCGCCGAAAGGCTTTCCTCCACGGCCCGTCAATGAGCCTCAGTAAGAGCGATGACCCAACCGGTGAAATATACGCACTGTGGCAAAGCGAGGCGTTTCCTGAACTTTCTTTTGAAACGTTTGGTGACCACTCATATAGATCGATTGCTGAGCGTGAGCTCGGGCTGGAGTTCAGGCAGAGCCGTGATGAGCTTCAACAGACGCTTGCGGTTGGAACTGGTGGCTTACCGCTGCATATGTTTAGGCACATTCAAAGGCGTTTCTGGTACTTCAGTAATTATAAAAAATAGCTCGAGGATAACGTCAATGACGGTGAAGGAGCACTAAAACTTTGCTTTTGATAGCATGAATTTCCTCAGGTTGCCAGAATCCCGAAATAAAGAGTACTCCTGTAGCAGCCAACAGCAGAGCTAGTTTGGCGAGGAGTTCATAGCCGGGGTGAAGAATTCCGTCGATCACGAAAGTTGTTGAGACGACAGGCACGGCTATCACCGCGAGTTTCCAAAGTCGCCACCACTCGATAGGTAGTTTGGTTACGCGTCGGCAGCCGAAGCGCACGCCAAACGCTAGCACAGCGTAGCCAGCTAATGTCGCCCACGCCGCCCCCTCAAGTCCTATGATTGGGATCAACAAGATATTCAACCCGATATTCACTAGGCCGGCAGTAATAGTGATAAAGGGAATAATAGTGGTGCGTTTGAAATAGAAGAGTCCACCAACGTAGATGTAGTAAGTGCCTTGAAAGAGTCCCCCCATAGCCAGGATGGGCGCCACATTGGCAGCAGCAGCATAATTTTCAGCGTAGAAGATTCGTATGATTGTAGGACTAAGCACCACTAAAAGGAGCGTGATTCCGGTAACGATGGTTAGGAAATAGGTGATGCTTCGTCCAATAAAAGGTCGTTGGGACGCGTCACCGTAATCGCGGGTGAAGAGTGGTACCCACGCACGATTCATGGACATGGCGACCATGTTAACGCCTTCAATGAATACATATGCGGAACTGTATATGCCGACGTTGGCGATTCCTGCGTAGCGCTCAATGATCAGCCTGTCGCTCATGGCGAGGATCCAGTGCGCGATTAGGTGGGGAACTAGTGGTAAGCTGAATGCCAGCGCCTGTTTTAGCATGCTGTTATCCCAGGCTAAAGACACGTTTTTTCGCAGGTAGGAGATGTAGGGAAAACCCACTATTATTACGCTGGCAAGTTTGGCCCAGAAGAGGCCGATTACTCCTATGTGGGCAAAAATGACCAAAGCAATGGCGCCCAACAAGTTTACTGCTGTGGCTAATAGATTGATGCCTACGACAGTTTTGGGACGTTCTGCTGCGATCCAGGTAGCCTTTGGAACGACGCTTAGGGTCGAGATGTAAGCGATCCAGACGATGAAATCTCCCCATGGATGGAAAGGCAGATCAACGAAAATCAGGTCGAAGAGCGTTACTCCGACTACATTAAGCAGAATGACTAGGAGAGTTGACCATAAAAGTAAAAATGAGAGCACCGTACCCTGAAAACGCCGGCGCGCAGATTCAGTGTTTTCATGATCGAACCAGAAGCGGGTTACGGCTCCATGAAGTGCAGGGTTGAAGATGTAGGTAAGTCCGGCGAGGGCCATAACCGAGAGTGACCAAACGCCATATTCCTCTGGAAGTAGAAGGATCGTGTAGATGGGGGTAATAAAAGCAGAAAGGAGCTTGATCGAGAACTCCCCTACCATGTAGATACCAGTGTTGGTGAAGAGTCGCTTCAATCTGCCCCCATCTCCTGTTTCTCTATCATCTTTCATCATGTTTCGGGGGCGACCTTGTCTGGATCTGAAGTCTTGACCTAAATTAGCCTGCGGTTATCTCCAGGGAAAGTTCCTCTGTTTAACTCTAGCGGCTTGCAAATTTCTATTTTGTACCATTGAAGGAGATTATAACTTGAGTTTCTCTTTTCCTTTTTAATCCAAGTATTGTAGAAATATCAGATAAACTTAAAGAAATATTATAATAACCAGGTCACAAATGGTTTTCAAGTCGTGTCATTGTTTTCGTCAAACCCTTTTCTACCTCAAAGTTATTATTGCTGCAGTGAAATATTAAACAAGAGTTAAAGAAAATATTTTTATGTATAATTTCGATAGGCAAGTGGTTTTTTACAGAGTCTTAAATAGTATTGAATTGTTGAGGTTAGGAAAATTAGGGATATGACCAACATGTATCTGGGAGTAGATGCCGGTTCTATTAGTCTTGATGCAGCTCTTGTTGATGGAGTCGGCAAGCTTGTTGCGAGCGCTGTTGTTTTAACCCACGGTAGTACTGTACAGGCACTTAGCAAAGCTTTAGAACAATTGGTGCTCGAAGCGCCTGGAACAATCTTGAGTGGTGCTTGTGCTACTGGCTCAGGCCGTAGCCTTATTGCCGATATGCTTCGTGCTGATAATGTCAATGAAATCACTGCTCACGCCATGGGGACGGCTCCTCTTTTACCCAACGGCAAGGTATGTTCGCTACTGGAGATAGGTGGACAGGATTCTAAATTCATAACCATGAAAAGATCCGGAACGACAGTTGAGGTGTTGGATCATGCGATGAATACGCTATGCGCCGCAGGAACAGGTACCTTTTTTGATGGTCAGGCTGCGAGGTTGGGTATTAGCGTAGATGAACTTGCCAAAATTGCTGTAACAGCACGGCGTGCTGCACATGTGGCAGGCCGCTGTGTTGTTTTCTCTAAGACAGATATAATCCAACATCAACAGTCCGGAACTAGCATGGATGAGCTCGCACTTGGGCTTTGTGAAAGTGCTGCGCGAAACATTCTCGGTACATTAATACATGGTAAGCGTATTTATACCCCTCTTTTTTTTACAGGTGGTGTCGCGGCAAATTGTGGAATGAAAATGGCACTTTGTAAGGTTTTTAAGCTTTCTGAAGAGCAGCTTATTATTCCAGATAATCACAGACTTTTGGGTGCCATTGGTGCTGCGCTCCGTGCCCGTGAACAGGACCGCATGTTCAGGCCCTGTCAGCTAGAAGAAATTGTATCAGAGATTCCTGGTCTAAAAGATATTTTTTTAAAGCCCGTACAAACCAAATCACCTCTATTTTCAGTTCCCGTTTCTCTTCCCCAAAAATCCAAAGTTGTACAGGCAGACTACGTCGATATTGGTTTTGATTTGGGGAGTGTAAGTATCAAATGGGCTGTGCTTCAAGAAAATGAGATCCTGGATAAATACTATGCATTCACTAAGGGTAATCCTATTAAAGCCCTGGATAACGCACTTACTCTTTTACAGATTTGCCCTTATGTACTTGGGAAGCGGGTGCGGTCTATTGGTGTGACTGGATCCGGGCGTAAATTGGCTGCCCGACTTCTTCGAGCTGATCTCCACGTTAATGAGATTACGGCGCATGCTACAGCTATGAGAGTTTTAGATCCGGACGTGGATACGTTATTTGAAATTGGGGGGCAAGACGCTAAATATGTCCGGTTCGAAAAAGGTAAAATTAAAGAATTTGCTATGAATACTGCTTGTTCTGCTGGTACTGGATCCCTGATTCTTGAGGAATCCAAACGTCTCGGAATTGCTATCTCAGAGTTAGATCAGATAGCGGGGCGTGCTGAAAAAGCAGCAGATCTTCACGATCGATGCACTGTTTTCATTGATTCAGATTTAGTAGCTAGAATGCAACAGGGTGTTCCTCTTGAAGAATTAGCATGTGGACTTCTTCACGCTGTTGCACGTAATTATATTGAGCGTGTAGTTGGACATCGAAATCCGGGCGAACATATCGTCTTTGCCGGAGGAGTGTCGCGTTCGGCTATTGTTACAGGAGAACTTGCGCGGTTAACAGGGAAAAAAGTAATAGCTTCGCCTTGGGGAGCCTACAGCGGTGCAATCGGAGCGGCCATGGTTGCTGGTAGACGAGTCTCTTTTGGGAATGTACACGAACTTATTTCGCGCGAGATTTCTGCCGTCTCTAAGTCTGCGTATATCATTAAATGTAGAGGGTGCGCCGGCAGTTGCTCTGTTCAATGCCTTGAGTTTGACAACCAGAAATTTTATAGCGGTGATGCCTGTGGACGCTGGAGTGATAGAATAGTCGAAAATCCTGATCCTTCTGTACTCAGGAGTAATAATATTGCAGACATCTTTGACAAACGCATCAATATGTGGGGTTTAGACAAATCCGGAAATAACGTTACGCCGCAAACGATAGGCATTCCAAGGGCTCACCAGACTTGGGACATGTTCCCTTTCCTGGAAACTTTTTTTTCCTGTATGGGACTTGAAATTTCTCTTTCACCTCCAACAACGGTTTCATCTCTTCAACAAGGTATCGCCCTTAGCCGGGCAGAGCAGTGCATGCCTGTCAAAATTGCACTGTCTCATGCCAATCATATCTTGGATGCAGGGGCTCGTGCGCTCTTTATCCCAGTTTTTGGCGAAACTCCACAAGATGACCGGATAAACTCACCAATCGCCAAGCGTCTAATTAGTTGTGTATATTCTCTGCAACTCGGATCAGTTGTTCAAGCCACCTTAGGAGATAAAAGTAATAAACTACATATTCCTCTCATGCACCCTAGTATTCCAATGAATGATGAGAGAGAAGAACTTGGCGTCCGAGCATTACAAAGTGCTTTAGAACCAATTGGATTGTTTTCTCGGAATCAGGTACGTAAAGCTTTTTTGGGTGGAAAAGATAGATTGAAGGAAGTGCAAAAAAAAAGTGAAAACTTGGGCCTTGAAATTCTAAAAAAGGCAACTCCAGAAAGCCCTGTGGTTGTTTTGTTTGGTCGTTCTTATACACTTTATGACCCCGTTTTAAATATTCAAATAGTACGTAGATTGGAGAGACTGGGGCTGACTCCGATACCTTATGACACAATTCTTGCCGGAGGTATTGTGCCAAATGAATTAAGCCATATGCAATGGCGTATTGGTGCCGAACATATCCGCGCCGCTGTTGCAATGAATGATGTTCCCAATGCATATCCACTTTTTTTAACCTATTATGGCTGTGGCCCGGATTCTTTTATATCGAAAAATTTAAGACAGGTCATGGGGGAGAGAATATCCCTGCAAATAGAGCTCGATGGTCATAGTAGTGAGGCCGGTTTGGAAACACGACTTGAAGCATTCGCTGATTCGATCCGTTCTTCAAATTCTGATTCATCATTTAGTACTGCTTTGGGCATCCAGAATGTTCCTTTGCGGAACATGGACCGCCTTAAAGGGCGAACTGTCGCATTACCCTACTTCGCAGATCATGTGTATGCTTTTGCCGGAGCTTTGGAACGTGCAGACGTTGGTGTCGTTATGATGTCACCAGCGACTGAAGAGACTCGTCTTCTCGGTGAACGTTATAGTGAGGGTGGTGAGTGTAGTCCCTACTCGATGATTTTAGGTGACCTTGTAAAATGGGCTCAAGATGAATCACTCCCCCAAAACAAAAAAAGTTTTTTTATCACTTCTGCCAGGGGACCCTGTTTGTTGGGGCATTATGCACATGGTTTTACTCGTGTACTCTCTAAATTGGGGGCAGACGATATAGTTATATGGAATCCCTATGGTTCTGAATTACCGGAGGTTATGCCAATCCGGGATCTTACAGATCTCTGGCGAGGCATTATTGCCTGTGATTATTTATGGAGATGGGGGGTTGCCTTAAGTCCATATGAAACTATTTCCGGCGTTACACAACAGACAAAGAGAATTGCTCTCGAGTGTATCAGAGAAGGTGTCCGTGAAGGAAAAGTTATAGAAAAAATTAGGGAAGCTGTTGATTTGATGCGTTTGGTTCCCGTGGATACGACGACTAAATCAGATAGAATCAAAGTAGGTATAGTTGGTGATATTTATACCCGTGTCAATTCTCTTGCAAATCAGGGACTCTATGCTCAACTCGAAAGACTGGGCTGTCAGGTACTTGCTCCGCCTTTTATGTTGGATGGTCAGCTTTATGATGCATGGACCGATCCTATTCAGGATTTTTATAGCAGAAGATATTTCTCTGCTGCAAAGCGTAGTTTTTTAGCGATGTTTCAATTAAGGGAAGTTTCTCGCATTAAAAAGCTTTTTCCCAAAGATCCAGCAGTTACTTACGATGGTAGGGGGTTGGATTGGTATCGAGACACTTCAAAGTACTGTAACAACCAGTCGGACGGATATCTTGCACAAAATTTAGGAAAGACCTTGGACTTTATCCGTATGGGGGCAGATGGTGTATTAAGTGTCATGTGTCACAACTGTATGGTCGGTCTAACCTCAGATGCGCTTTTCCCAGAAATACGAGATGATTATAACGATATACCAATAGCGAGCCTGTCTTATGACTCGATTGGGGACACTCATGTAACTACTCGTTTAGAGGCTTTTGTGGAATTGCTCAGGGCGAGGAAAAAAAACGGCAGATGAGTTATGTTTGAAGCTGATCTTGATGATTTTACCGCGTTGTAATTCTTGGAATTAAAGGTGATAAGGCTTTAACTTCCTGTGGAAGTATTGCTGAGCATTTCTTGATGCACCCGTTCAGCTTGGAGACAGAAGGCTTCTAGTCGGGCTTCAATGATCTGCGGAAAAGGGTTACCATCGGTCTCTATGGCCAGGAAGGGAAATTTACGATCATTGTTTGCTGGAAGTGATAAAACAGCATGTCCATTCATCTGGATCCGTTTTTCACCGACATTAAATTTTTCATTCAGTATAGCTTCAGAAACTCTTGTTGGCATGCACCCAAATGGTCCAATGGAGATTACACCGCAGGCGGGATTTAATATATCATGAAATGCTGAACCGACAGTGAGAATAGCCTCGCCCTGAAGCTGGGGAGAGATAAATTTTTTGCCGCAGTCAATGACGTGGGTGACCCGGGCATCGCCATTATAAAAAAGATTCGAAGGTGCTAGCAATTGTCTTATTTTAACATCTGCTTTTTCTTTTGTCAGATGGCCGAACCAGAAAGA